>OBXW01000029.1_pt1 | contig 182489 bp, 126 predicted proteins | sample 1495431 | NCBI WGS metagenome assembly OBXW01 (sample SAMEA2580166, study PRJEB22360) | human gut metagenome | biome: human gut; feature: human-associated habitat; material: faeces | place: Denmark | collected 2008/2010 | reverse complement strand
AAACTACGAGAAAAATCCCGTAGTTTTCTATTTACACAATCAGATGGATAGTCCCTTCTAAAGCAAGGTATAATTATTGTAGGAATTCACGATATCTATAACCTTTACTTTAAATATCTTCATCAATTTTTGCATTAATGGACTCCAGATACGCATTGATATCTATTGCGGCAACAGTACCAACAGATTTTAAATAGCTCACAAGCTGAAGGAAGAATGTGAAGAGAGAAACCCCTTTGTCGCTAAACTCAATCTCGTTTATTTTGCGGCTCTCATATACTTGTTCTATATATTTACAATTATCCTTGATTGGGTCTATATCTTCAGGTTCAGTTTCTTTATAATCAACATAAAAACTACCCGCATCACAGAGGCATCCCAAATCCAACGTCTGTAAGCCTTTCAGTCCCTCTAACTGTTTTATTACTGTATCGTTCCCCTTATACGAACTCGTTGTAGTTAAAATACCGCCTATTATCTTAGTTAATGGACGGGCAGGCGTAGTTCTTCCTGAAGCGACCATACTAATACTTGTTCTTTTCAGTTTACGCACGCTCTCAACTTTCTTGGCTGCATATTCTATATGTCCTTCCACATCCTGTTTCACCTCAAACACAGCATACACGCTTTCTGCCGGTATATACATAAAACCATCCTGCTTGAATATGAAGGGGGTGTAAATCGCATCATAAATGACTACATCCATCTGTTCGCTAACATTACCTGTTGAATCTATCACAATAGCTTTATCCACCTTATATCTGTCAGGAAGGTATGTGCGTAGAAAGTTTATCCAATGTTGCTCCGTAGCATCACCCTTACTACCTGAATGTCCGATATACTTCCTATTTACATTCAGACTGGTCTGCATCTGTTCCTGCAAACCATTAAATAATTCTTTCAAATCTATCATCTTCTTGTATTTCAATAATTTGTTATTATTATAGCAATAAAAGGAATGGGTGCTAAGTCCGTAGCTTCTCACACCAACTATCAGTAATAACGGATTAGTAATGGTCACTTCCTTCTCAATATCTACCATAGCTGCCAAGTCCGTACTGCTATATTGTGTGGAGCCATTTGGATGGCTATGCCATTCGCCCACATATCGCAAACCCTCCTTGGCTAATTGTTCCCATACTTTTTCCAACCCCTTGGCGTTACGCTTAAACGTTGTCCTGCCAGTCAATTTTTCCACAGGCACTACAACCTTTTCTATATACACCGTATGCCTGTCTGCGGAATATTGTCCTGCGAGCATCCCTCCGTTCTCATTGGGATACTCTCCTTCAGCCTGCAACTGTATTTGGTTGAACACAGAAGCCTGTATCTCTATATACAAATCATCACTCGCCAGATAATACTTCATAATCTGTTTATCTTTAAATTCAAATCGTCTTCTGTTATATAAAAATTGCTTAAAGGCTCCAACTTACTCAACATTCTGATTATATGCTTCATTGCAGCTTGCACCTTGCATTCTATATCGTTATACGAAGCCTTAAAGGTAGGATTCCAACACCCAGTAGGGTTATACATGTCAGCTTCTGTGTTGCGCTTAAGTAAGCCATATATCAACAAAACGGTCTCTGTCACATTAGGTGAGAAGGCACATATCAAATCTTGTGCGTGATTAGTGATTGAGAGATTAACCAACTGGGCTTTTATCCCCGTAGAATCCATAATCTGCATCAATTGATTATCTGTAGTACAATCAAATATTACATCAAACTCGTTAAATAACTTTGCAAGAGCACTTTTGTCTTCATATCCTGCCGAGTACGTTTTTACCACCAAGTCGACGATAGGCTTCAAACTGACACATTCAACATGAGGCGAAATCTGCGTCAGTAAGTTCTCCATATCCAAGGTTTTCTCGGTTGTGCCAGTATGAAAAGGATAGGCAGACCGACAAACATTACCTGGTTCTTTATTGTCTATATCACAGAGAGTCAGTTTTTTCGCGCCACATCTTGTTAGAGTCTCAGCCACAATACTACCTATAGCTCCGACACCCATAATCAGTATTTTTTTGTTAGCTAGTTCTTTGGGCATGGCTCCACGTCCGAAGAAATATTTATATGAAATATCCACGGTTTCTGCCCATTGAATTAACCCCTGTTTAAAATCAGTAAACCAGAGTCTATTTTTACCAGTACCCACCCGCACGGATTCTATCGGTAAATCATCCATGAAAAACATCATTACCTGCCAATGAACACTACCTCCAGGAATTCTATATCCACAGAATAGCGGGAAGAAATCATATTTTCCTCTATGCGATACCACAAAATTATAGATATAATTTTTCTGACTCTGAGAGAATAGCCCTTTGATAGAATTGTAATTTTCAACAATAAATTTGGCATGTTCCGATGGTGTATTATTCAGCAGACAATATACACCCTCAAATGAACTTAATTGTTGATAGGGCTTACTAATATTGCAGAGTAACTCCTTCTTTTTCAATTGTGTATATGACACAAACTTTTGTGCCACATAGTTGCTGACAGGGCTGTCATTTTTTCGACCTGTTGACAACACTGCATAGTGTACCACCCCAAAGTCTCCTTCAGCAAAATCTTCTTGAGTCTCTGCGAAGCAAAAAGTATAATATTGCTCGCGAATTAGATAATGGTTTACCACCAGATGCTCATAGTGTAAATCCTTCTCTCCTTTTACATAATATTTCTCGACCCATTCTTTCAACTGTTTCAAATCGTTCACAAACTGCCTCTCTGTATTATCATATTCCGCAGAATGCATGCATAGATTACCGCCTTGCATAATGTGCGGATAGTCCAGCAGATTCTTATTTTGAAAATAGATAGATTCTCTGCCCATTGTTTTAAACGGATAGGTAGGACTGATCTCTACATCCCATTCCAAATTAGTATTGTTTTGTCCTGTAGCCACTGCAATACGACCTTTCAACGAGCCAGCCTCGTTGATGGTAAAATCATCAACAAGGCTAATTCCGTAAAGAGCACCTATCAGTTCCTTTATTTTATCTGCCGTCATCATAATCCTTACTATCCGAATCGTTTTGCACTTGTTGGGTAAGTGTCACCCGTATCTTTCTCTTTATATCCACTATACTTCTCGTTTACCTTGAAATAATAGGGTAAATAGAAATCAGAATTGCTGTCTATGTTGTTGAGCATACTCTCCATATCCGATTTAAACGATTGTTTATCGTAGTCCTGCATAGCTGCTATGACATCGTTGTTAGTGTTACCTGGGTCATAAAGATGGAAACTGTTTTCTGCAATGTGGTCACGTAGATACTCCATCGTGTATTTTAACCTTGGCCAAAGACCATTATCACCATCATAGCCGTCAAGGGCTCTTATTACAGCCAATTCAATAACAAACGACTTGTACTTCTTGCATTTCTGCTTTTTCCATATTTTAAGCAGACGGATAATCTGGCGCTCACTTGATTTACCTTCGATATGCGAAATCTGTTTCTGGATGTTCGTTTTCTGGCTTGTTCCCTTCTTGAATCCCCAATGGTCTTCATTAAAACATAGGTTCAAATCGTGCGAATCAAGATAGTCATCATCGCTTAATTCCCTGCCAGGTACCACATCAAGCTCAACCGGCTTCTCATCCCCCTCTTCAATAGGGAAGCTTACGCCAATTGAAACCTTTTGCTTGCGAATAGTCACACCAGTATTCTTATACTCCTCTGCAAGGAAATTGTGTACACTGTCAAACATTTCCTGTAATGTTCCGAAAGCATCATGCTTGAACGGCTCCACCAAATCAAGGTCGAACTTCACATTGGTGGCGGTATGCTTAGCAAAACTACCAGAGCCAAACGATGGGTATTTATCGTTACCGTAGTGGCTGTACATCTTAGATTTAATCTCTTCTCTACGGTTTTTAACTTTATTCACGAAATCCTGGACGTGGCACATCTTGTGAGTGTCTAACACTTCTTTCAAATGTTTGTTCTTATCAATACTCATATTAATCCTCCGTATTAAAATTTTGCTGCAAATATACGGCATACTTTTTATCGCTCCAAATAAAAAGTGATGCAAAATGAGAAAATATCACATTTTATATGCTGTATGTAAAATATTTATTTGAAATTTCTTCCTTAAATGAGAAAAAGTCGCTAACTTTGTATCCAGTTAATAATTCATGGTGCGGTGTCACTGTTTAATATACGACATATATGTTACAACAATTTACTATAGAGAATTTCCTTTCTTTCAAAGACAGAGAAGTTTTCAAACTGCAACCTGGCAAAGGATCAAGGAACAAGATGCATAAAGTAGAACCCGTAAAAGGGCAGTGGATTTTAAAATCAGCTGCATTGTTTGGTCCTAATGCTGGAGGGAAAAGCAATTTTGTGGAGGCATTAGAACTTGGAAAACGACTTGTGCTTTTAGGTACACGAGCAGAAACACTCATAGAGTATCATCCTTTTCGTTTAAGTTCTGAGTGCAAGAATAAAGATACGACCATCACTTATCAAATATTATGTAATAATAAAAAATATGAGTATGGGTTTAGTTATAACGCAGAAAGGATTTCAAGAGAATGGCTAAAGCGGATAACTAGAAAAACTGAATATATAATTTTTGATAGAGATATTACGGCAAAAGAACATTTCAATATATCATATCTAATCAAATTAAACCCTAAAGAGGAAGAAAGGCAGTTCCTGCTTTTTTTTGCCAAAGCTACACCTCAACACCAATTATTTCTTCATGAGATTATTAGTCGCAATCTCCGAGATAATGTTTCCAACATTGAAGATTTATGGGAAGTGATAAAGTGGTTTGCAGAAACCTTAAAAGTTCTTTTTCCTGACACTCCATATAAACAAGGAGGAATGTTGAAGGCGGTTAATGACGAACAGTTGAAAGAAGGTTTTGGCGAGTTGTTGCGATATTTTGACACAGGTATCCAAGCTATTGAACTTATTGATATTGAGTTTGACAAGTTGGGTATAACTCAAGAAATGAAACAATTCATTAAAACAGATTTATCCAAATCTAGTAATGCAGAAGCATTCGGTTCTCTTAAATTTGAAAACAATCTATACCTTATAACATTTACGGACGGTACGGTTAAAGCGAAAAAACTTCAAACCATTCATAATGTAATTGATAAGGAGGAAAAAGAGTATTTTTCACTCGGTGACGAAAGTGATGGCACACAGCGTATATTTGATTACATACCTCTTATATTAGATTTAATCCAAGGAGAAAAAGTGTTTGTAATTGATGAAATGGAACGTAGTCTTCATCCGGCATTGATGAGAAAATTGATAGAATTATTCTTCAAATACTCTAATACTATTTCCACGCAACTCATTTTTACGACCCATGAAAGTACATTAATGGATCAAGATTTACTTCGTAGGGATGAAATATGGCTGATAGAAAAAAATAAAGAAGGTGTAAGTTCACTAAATCGCCTAGACGAAAAGTTTAATTTGCGTTTTGACAAAGAACTTGAGAGAAGTTATCTGAAAGGACTCTTTGGTGCTTCTCCAGATTTTGGTTCAGAGAGTACCATATTGAAATTAAGAACACTCTTGGCCACTTAATACTATCAATCAATGTTACAGATATTTGTTGGTTGATTCACGCTATTTTGAGCAGATAAATATTATATTCAATTCTATATGAATTGAATACATCAACAAAGTGGAAATGTTTTTATTGATTGACTTAGATGAAATATTGGATAAATATTGTACCTTTGTAAGAACTTAATAAACAAATATGTATAAAATGGGGTTGGGTTAAATAAATATGATAGATGAAATTGTAAAAAGAATCAGGCGATGTTTTTCTTTCCGTAAATGTGCAAACGTGCTAACTTTAAAGGGTAGAAATGCATCAACGTTATGAATGGTATAGATTGTCTCCAACAAAATATAGCATCCTACCTTAAGACTGACTTTGAGAAAGAATTGTTTGATGCTGTATTTGTGAATCTGCATGAGAAGGGGAACAAACTTCGTCTTAACAACTTTGCTTATGCTGCACGTGAATTAACCCGACACTTTTTATCTCGATTAGCCCCAGATAAAGACGTTCTTAACGCTCCTTGGTTTATCCCCAACGATTCCCAAAGACCCAAGGCAATCACACGTGAACAGAGAATTAGATATGCAATTCTGGGATATTTAGATGAAACTTTCGCTAGAAATACATTGCAAATTGATTTTACTCATATCAGCAAGGATCTTAGGAAAAGTATAGATGACTTAAGTAAATATACACACGTGAATCCTGAAACTTTCAATGTCGAAGAAGATAAAATTTTAGAATTGACTTTAAACATTTTGGAAAGTACTGCAAAGTTTTTTAAGACGATTTCCGAAGCCCAAAATAAGATAATGAATGCTGTATATAATGCAGTTGATAAAGATATGATTAATAAATTTTATATGGAAACGTATAATGAAATTGATATGCTGGCAACACATCATGAAGTATTAAGTTATACTGTGACAAGCCAAAAAGAAGTTGATAAAAACAACGAAACTATAACTATACAGGCTGATGGGGTTGTAAACGCACGTTTGCAATATGGATCAGATGGCGACATACGTCGGGGAGATGGGTATGAAACTCAAATGGACTTTCCATTTACATCTGAATTTGTTGTTAATTACAAAAATCAAAACGGAAATATTTACATTGAATCCGCTGAAATTAAGGTTGATAACAATAGTTTCTTTGAATAATGTGCTGTTATGTTTGTATTCGAGATTTGAAAAAAAATAATGTTAAGCACACGAAAAGCATATCATATATAATGCTCTCCGGGATAATTGGGATGATTGGAATATTGTGTGCAAAGACTATGAAAACAAGTGTTGCAAGATGATGTAAATTTGGGTGGTGTCTCCAATTTTTAAATAGGCTCTTATAATAATATGTTTTTCGCTTGATAGTTCAATATAAAACCACTATCTTTACTCCGTTGGAACAAGGCATATTCCTATCGGAAAAACATAGAAGCTATTTAGGTGCAGAACCGGGTGCTTTTCTTGGAATACTTTTATAACAAACTGAATATCAGATTTAATTAAAGAATCCGTTAGTCCCGTACGCACCGCTTCTCAACCAAGAAAAAATAAAAAATCCCTCTGATTCATTGAGAATCAGAGGGATTTTTTATTACTCTCTTCTATTATTCTTTATTTCCGTTGTACCCCCATTTTACATAAATGGCTCCCCAAGCGAATCCGGCTCCAAATGCTGTGAAAATCAGGTTATCTCCCTTTTTGAACTTATTCTCAAAGTTCCAGAGGCAGAGCGGAAGTGTACCGGCACTTGTGTTGCCATACCGTTCGATGTTCACCATGACTTTCTCCGGCGGTATTCCCAACCGTTGTGTGACTGCCGCGATAATGCGTTGATTAGCTTGATGGGGAATCACCCAATCGATCTCCTCCTTACTAAGATGATTCCTTTCGATCAGAGCCTCGCAAGCATCGGACATATTGGCTACTGCATATTTGAACACGGTGCGTCCTTCCTGATAAATATAATGCATCTTGTTATCCAACGTATAGTAGGAGGGAGGACATACCGAACCGCCTGCTTTTATATGCAAGAAAGGCAACCCTTTACCATCCGTTCTCAATACCGCGTCCATGATCCCCACATTCTCCGTTGTTGCCTCCAGCATGACAGCACCACCACCGTCACCGAAGATAGGACAAGTAGCACGATCTGTATAATCTATGATGGACGACATCTTCTCGGCTCCTATTACGATTACCTTCTTATAGTTTCCCGAACGGATAAAATTAGCCCCCGTCTCCAATGCATATAAGAATCCGCTGCACACAGCCTGCATATCGAAGGCAAAAGCATTTTTCAATCCCAACCTTTCGCATACGATTGAGGCGGTTGAAGGGAAACGATAGTCGGGTGTGGTGGTAGCGACGATAACCAGATCGATGTCGTCCGGATTGGTTTTTGTGCGTTGTATCAACTGTTTGGCCGCTTTACGCGCTATGTATGAAGTACCGAGTCCCTCTTCTTTTAAGATACGCCTTTCCTTAATGCCGATACGTCCCATAATCCATTCGTCGGTGGTATCCACCATCTTGGAAATTTCATCATTGGTCAGGATGTAATCGGGCACATATCCCCCGACTCCTGTAATTACTGCGTTTATACTCTCCATTGTTTTAAATTGATTTTGCTGTTTTTTTAGAATGAGGTAATTAATCCCAAATGATAAATGCGGGCGCAAATATATAGAAAAGAGAATAAAATCCAATGACTGTCTATGTCACAGCCACCTTTTTAAATAATAAAAAGGAATATTATGCCAAATTTTTCCAAAAGCGTTAATCGTTTTCTTGTGTTTGCAGGAAGATGTGCGTGGACGGTTTTTAGTAATAAGTAAAAAGTTTTTTGAATTCTTTATTGAGTCTGTATTTTTTTATCTATCTTTGCGGCAAAATTATCCGGTAGCTCTTTGGGCGACGGGGTGATCTTTATAAATAATGAAACTTACTTCTGAACGCGTAACGACTAAGGTTTTACCTGCACATGTGACAGGTAACGGCGTAGCCTTGTCTAAAAAGCGTTGGTTGGTTGCTCAAGTTCGTATTTATCACGAGAAAAAGACAAGCGAGCGGCTAACAAAAATGGGCATAGAAAACTATGTTCCGGTTCAAAGAAAGACCCATCTGTGGAGTGATCGTCGCAAGCAGATCGATCACATCGTAATTCCGATGAAAATATTTGTACGTGTTGATGCACAAGAACAGAAAGACGTTCTTATGCTATCGGCCGTCAGCCGTTATATGGTGCTTCATGGTGAGAGCGCTCCGGCTGTTATACCCGATACCCAAATGGAGAAGTTCAAATTCATGTTAGACTATTCGGAGGAAGCAGTCAATATGAGTAATACTCCATTGAGTCCGGGTGAGAAAGTACGTGTCATAAAAGGCCCGTTGAGAGGACTGGAAGGTGAGCTGGTTACTTTGAACGGGAAGACAAAAATTGCCGTCCGGCTGGATATGCTCGGATGTGCCAGTGTCGATATGCCTGTGGGATATATCGAACGGGTGGTGTAGTAATTTATTAATTGGGGTATATATGAAGAACTTATGTGAGCGCTCTGCCGCATAAGTTTGTAACAATCAATGTAATTTTATTGGGGAAATCATGATTATTGCTTATCTAGCAGGCATATTCTTACTATCCATACTGCTTGCCACTGTAATTATTCCGCGTATTTTATTCATCTCCTACAAGAAACGTCTTTTTGATGTTCCTGATAGCCGGAAAGTCCATAAAACTCCGATCCCTCGTCTGGGCGGTCTTTCTTTTCTTCCTGTCATCCTGATAGCCTTATGTTCTGTCACGGGGATCCGTTATTATACCAATCATCCGGTCGATATGCTATGGGCTTCCGATCTGTTCATACAATATTTATTCTTAATAGTAGGCCTCACCCTTTTGTACCTGGTAGGAGTTGCCGACGACCTTGTCGGAGTAGGCTATCGTTATAAGTTTGTCATACAGATTCTGGCAGCTCTTCTTTTCCCGTTGTCCGGTTTGTGGATTAATGATTTGGGCGGATTGCTGGGACTGCATGAGATACCGGCTTATATCGGAATGCCGTTGACAGTCTTTCTTACTGTATACATCACGAATGCCATCAATCTGATTGACGGTATCGACGGTCTGGCTTCCGGTCTGAGCTGCATTGCACTGGGACTGCTTATTATCGTTTGTGCGCTCGTCGGCCAATGGACTCATGCTTTTCTGGCGGCAGCGACATTGGGAGTCGTCATTACCTTCTATTATTATAATGTATTCAGCGTTTCCGGCAGGAAACTATTCATGGGCGATGCAGGAAGTCTGACGTTAGGTTATATACTCAGCTTTCTAGTCCTGCATTTCTGGCAGAAGACACAGCTTTGGGACCCGTTTACGATGAACCTGAATATGGTGACCGTCTCCACACTGCTGATTCCCCTGCTCGATGTCGTGCGTGTGTTCTATTCCCGTGTCAGTGAGGGACGCAATCCCTTTACACCGGACAAGAACCACATCCACCATCGCCTGTTGCGTACAGGCATGAAAGTACGTACCGTGATGATAACCCTGCTCATGCTGTCACTGTTTTTCGTTGTCTCCAACTTTATATTATCATTCTATATCAATACCACTTTCATGCTTTTACTGGATTTGGCTTTCTGGCTGACTACTCATTTCATCATCCGTTATTTCATCATGAAACATGAAACTGCCACAGGCAGGAAATGGTATAAGACATATCGGAATTTCTTTTGGTAATCAAACACATACTTACTTTATACATACATCAACAAATAATGAAAAAGATAAACTTCGGACTTTTATTATTTATCCTACTGACAGGAACTTCCTGCATCTCTTCCAAGAAGATGATCTACCTGCAAGGAGTTGATTCATTGGCAAATCCCGCTCAGGTGATACAGCAGGACTATGAATTACGTATCAAACCGGACGACCAGCTCTATATCATGGTGAGCAGTAAGGAACCGGAACTGCTTGCTCCCTTTGCCAATACGCAGATACTAGGCTCATCCACATCCGGTGGAGGCACGAATATCCAGGAAACCACCGGAGTCCAGGTAGACAAGAACGGAAAGATAGACGTACCTGTCTTGGGTGAGATACAGGCAGCGGGACTGACCCGCCTCCAACTGGCGGGCGAAATCAAAAAACGTCTGGAAGAAGGACAATATATCAAAGACCCCGCTGTGAGTGTCCGCATCAAAGGACTGAAAATATCGGTAATGGGCGAGGTAAGCAATCCCGGCGTGCATGAGATGGCTGGCGACCGCATCACACTGCTCGAAGCGCTTAGCATGGCAGGCGACCTGACACCCACGGCCAAACGTACCAATATCCTCGTACTTCGTGAAGAAGAAGGGAAAAGACACACCTATACGGTCGATCTTACTTCCGGTCGGGATGTACTTGAGTCTCCCTGCTATTATCTTCAGCAGAACGATGTGGTATATGTAGAACCCAACAAATCCATCAACGTGAAAGGAAGCTCCGCATTGTCATATTTGGGAGCGGGAGCAAGTATCATTTCCGTATTAGCCTCCATTGTATCCCTGATTGTCGTACTAAGCAAGTAAAAAGAAAATATGGAATATATTCAGGAAAACGAGAGAACACCCAAGAAAGACGAAGGAGGAATCAATCTTCGTGATGTCGTCGAACTGATCATAGCCAACTGGTACTGGTTTGTCCTGTCCGTTTTAGTATGCGTGGGATCAGCTTATTTTTATGTACTGACCATTCAGCCGGTCTATCAGCGCCAGGCAGTGATGCTGGTGAAAGATAAAGAAAAATCCGCTTCGGACATGTCCGCCATGCTCGAAGTGAGCGGAGGCATAACAGGTACCAGTGTCGATAATGAAATCTATATCCTGCGTTCCCACCAGTTGCTTCGTGAAGTAGTCAATCGCCTTCATCTGGATGTGGGTTATGCCAAAGACGGCATACTGCGTGATGCTCCTCTTTATGCGGAATCACCGGTAGAAGTTCATTTTATCGACCCTTACAATCAGCCAGTGTCATTCAATATTACTCCCCTCAACACGACAAAGTTCCGTATATCCGACTGGAAAGTGGCGGGAGAAAAGGGCCGAATGCAGGAGCAGGACCTAACGTACAATGACACCATCCGGACAGAAGCGGGAAGAATCGTCGTGCAGTTGCGCCCGGAAAACTTGTCCGCCTATCTTTCCCAACCGATATCAGTCAGCCGTATCGGTCCGGAGATAGCAACAAACATTTACCAGTCCAAGATAGCGACCTCATTGGCAGGCGAACGCACCACGTTGGTACAGATAACCTGTTCCGATACCAATATATCCCGTGCCGACGCTATTCTGGCCGCTTTGGTGAAAGTATACAGCGAGACGATCATAGAAGATAAAAACCGCATTGCGGCCAACACAGCTAAATTCATTGACGAACGTATCTCCATTATCAGCCGTGAACTAAGTGACGTAGAAGAAGACCTCACCGATTTCAAGCAACGCAATCAGATTGTAGATATGAGTGCCAATGCCACGCAATACTTGGCTGAGAGCAGTAAAATAAAAGAAGAAAGCGCACAATTGGAGACAGAGTTGTCTATTGCGCGGTCCATCAAGACCTACCTGGCGGATGTTACCCGCAAAGACCAGCTGATTCCGAATGTGACAGGAGTGGGAGATGTCAGTATGCAGAGCCAGATTACCGCCTATAACGAACTTATGTTGCAACGCAACCGCCTGAAAGAAAGTTCGGGCGAGAAGAATCCCGTAGTTCAGGCAGCGGATAAGAATCTGGAAGGAATGCGTGCGACAATTTCAGGCTCTATGGACAATTATATGAAAACCTTGCGTCTTCGTCTGGATAAGGCAAAAGCAGTGGAGAACCGCCTGGCGTCAAGCATTCAGGCAGTACCCAAGCAGGAAAAGATGGCATTGAGCATTATGCGCCAGCAATCTATTAAAGAGACCCTCTATACCTTCCTGCTCAACAAACGTGAAGAGAACGCCTTGCAACTGGCCATTACCGAAGCCAATATCCGGGTGGTTGAAGAACCTTTCGGCTCCTATTCACCGGTATCTCCCGCACGTTCTTCCATACTGGCTGCTGCCTTTATAGTAGGGCTGCTGATACCATTGGGAGTACAGGTCATCATCCTGCTGTTGAACACATCCGTCCGCGGACGTAAGGATATTGAAGAATACACTACCATTCCGATTGTCGGTGAGATTCCGGCACGCAAAGATTCGGAAGGAGACGATGCGATTGTAGTAAGTGACAGCAGAAACGACCGTATCTCCGAAGCTTTCCGTATGCTCCGTGTCGATCTGAACTTCATAGCGAAAGAAGCCCGTGTCCTGATGTTCACCTCTACCTTGTCCGGTGAAGGAAAATCATTTGTCTCCCGCAATCTGGCGGTTGCTTTAGCCATTTCCGGAAAGAAAGTCATATTACTCGACACAGACCTGCGCAAACACACTCAAAGTAAATTGGCGGGAGTAAACAGGAAAGAAGGGTTAAGCACCTATCTGTCCGGTCTGAATTCAAATCCGGACACTCTGATAACCGTCGGAGCTTTCCATCCCCAAGTCGATACCATCTTTGCGGGAATCATTCCTCCCAATCCGGCAGAACTGCTGATGAATGAACGTTTTGATCAGCTGATCGACGAACTGAAGAAACGGTATGATTACATCATCTTGGATAATGTCCCCGCTTTGGTGGTGGCAGATGCGGCCATCGTCAGCCGTGTGACAGATCTCACAATCTATGTTATTCGTGACGGAGTGTTAGACCGCCGTTACTTGCCCGAACTGGAACGCCTGCATCAGGACGGCAAATTCAAGAATATGTGTATCGTGTTGAATGACAGTCAGGTAGAAAAGAAGAAGTACGGCTACGGTTACGGGCAAGGTTATGGCTACGGCTACGGTTATGGCTACGGCTATGGACATATAAGTGGATATTATTCAGAGGAAAATAAAGATAAAAAGTAGATAAAGTTAGGAAATCCAAGAAAGAATTAGTTCTTTTGTAGGACGAAACGATAGCTATATAAAATGAGGTTAATACAGTTTACATATAGAGGAGACGATTGGAGGTTAGCTTTGCCTGTTAATTTGCAGGAAGTCAATCTGTTGGTTGGCAAAAATGCGGTAGGCAAATCTAAGACTGTTCGTGCTTTGGGGAATGTGTTGCTTTATTTGATGCAGTTGTCCGAACGAATTTCTGTATCAGATGTATTCCGGTGTAAGCTTCTTTTTGAAGACAAGGACGGTTTTATTAGCTATGAGTTTCAGCTGAGCAAGTCAAATGTTGTTTACGAGTCACTGACAGCAAATGGTGAAACCCGGTTGTACCGGAATGAGAGTGAGACTCATTTATGTGGTGAACCCATTAATCCTCCTTCCAACAAACTCACGCTTCATGTTCGTCGTGATGTATTGCAATATCCATTCATTGAAAAGATAATGCTATGGGCGGAACATGCATGTGGATTGTGTTTCAATGAGATAGAAATAGGTGGCGACAATGATATGCCTTTTTATATATTAGGTCAGAGACAGACTCTTTTTGAAATGGTAAAGTCCCTGCCCGAAGAATCAATTCAGCAAGTTGTCAGTCAGGCACATGGTCTTGGTTATCCTATTCTGCAAATCGAACTGTTGGAGCATGGAAGTAATCTGAAAATGGTATTGTTCCACGAAGAAAATGTGAAGAGTCCGATTTTTGGTTCATTGATGTCCAAAGGAATGTATCGTGCTCTCTATCTTCTTATCTATGCGCAATATATGTCTGTTCGTGAATATCCTTCTTTATTGTTGATTGATGATTTGTGTGAAGGACTCGATTATGAACGTTCAACAAAGTTGGGTAAATACCTTTTTGATTTCTGTGCAAAGCATGATATACAGTTGATAGCTACATCTAATGATACATTTCTGATGGATGTAGTCGATTTGAAATATTGGAATATACTTCAGCGTGAAGGAAGTGACGTCACTTCCATTGATATCATAAAGAATCCGGAACTGTTCAACGATTTTGCATTTACAGGTCTGAGCAATTTTGATTTCTTTTCTTCCGATTATATTGCTCGGAAGATGAAAGGGCATAATGAATAAACGTAAAGTTGCCATATTTGTAGAAGGACAGGCAGAACATGTCTTTGTCCGTGATTTTTTGTGCAGATGGTACGATTATGATTCTACTCTTTTGGGAATAGAATGTTTTTCTCTTCGTTCCGATCTTTATAATTCAGAACCATACCCATTTGGTGATCGTAAAAGCGTCAATTACTATCAGATAGTAAATGTAGGCAATGACAGGAGTGTACTCAGCAAAATGTTGAAAGAAGCTCCTCGTTTGCAAAATGCCGGTTTTCATCAAATCATAGGATTAAGTGATATGTACAGCGATCTTTATCATGTACAAACAAAGGAAAGATGCATTGATGTTGCTGTGAATCAGAAATTGATAGATGAATGTCAAAATAGCCTTAATGCGTCTTCACAGAGGGATTTATTAAGTTATCATTTTGCTATAATGGAGGTTGAAGCATGGATATTAGGGATGTATCAGTTTCTTCAACAGATTGATTCAAGTCTGACTCCGCAATTCATCATGTCAAGATTACAAATTGATATTACTGCCGATCCGGAAATATCCTTTTATCATCCGGCTAAAGTCCTGGATGAGATATATCGTCTGGCAGGGAGACAATACGGTAAACACCTTAACGAAATAGCTTCCATAACTTCGCAGTTCAGTAAAGATGATTATGCCCGTTTGCTTGCATCCGGTCATTGCAAATCATTCAACGAATTTATAAAAGACCTTGTTGCTGAATAGCGAACCAGCTATCAATTATATTTTTATTTATGTCACAAGAATCTCGCGTAAGGAAATCCTTGCTTAACGCGCGTGTCAATCTTATTTTTTATTTCCTGACTTTAGCATTATCTTTCTTTTCTCGAAAGATATTCCTTGATACGTTAGGAGCGGATTTTGTCGGATTGACAGGCACATTGCAAAATCTGTTAGGTTTCCTCAATCTGGCAGAATTGGGTATTGGCAGTGCTATTGGTTACGTACTTTATAAGCCGTTATTCGATCACGACGAAACAAAGATCAATGAGATTATTTCTGTATTTGGCTACTTATACCGTTGGATAGGAAAAATTATATTGATAGCCGGATGTATATTGGCTTGTTTTCTTCCGCTTATATTCCCCAATACAGAGTTTGATTTAGGACTTATTTTCTTTGCTTATTTTTCTTTTCTCGCTTCTTCTTTAATTGGTTATTTTGCTAATTATAAACAGACTTTGTTGGGAGCTGACCAGAAGAATTATGTAGTTACTGCTTATTTTCAGACAGCCACTATTGTAAAAACAATCATTCAAATGGCTTTAGCCTATTATACAGGAAACTACTATTTGTGGGTGATTGTTGAACTCTCTTTTGGTATTATCTATTCCTTTATATTGAATTGGAAAATAAATCAGGTATATCCGTGGTTGAGATCAGAAGTCAGTCAGGGAAGGATTCTTTTTAAGAAGTATCCGGAGGTGATGAAATACACGAAGCAATTGTTTGTACATAAAATAGGCGGCTTTGTACAGAATCAAACCATTCCTTTTTTAATATATGCATTTGTTTCTTTAAAAATAGTGGCTTTTTATGGTAACTATACGATAATAACAGATAAGTTGAGCATACTGTTAAACAGTTTTTTAGATAGCACAAGTGCAGGAGTTGGCAATTTGATAGCAGAAGGCCAAAAAGTTAAAGTACAAAAGGTGTTTTGGGAACTATTGAGCATTCGCTTCTTGATGGCTGGTTTATTTTGCTTTTGTGTTTATAAGCTCCTTCCTTCTTTTGTATCTCTATGGTTGGGAAATGAATATTTGTTACCATCTATAGTTTTGGTTCTTGTTTTGATCAACTTGTTTTTTTCCATAATGAGAGGAACTGTCGATCAATTTCTTTTTGGATATGGTTTATTTTATGACGTTTGGGCTCCTATAGCCGAATCTGTCATATTTATAATTGTAGCTCTTATAGGAGGAAGCTTATGGGGATTACAAGGGGTACTATTAGGTGGAGTTGTGAGCAAACTTTTGATAGTTTTTATTTGGAAAGCATATTTCCTGTATGCTAAAGGATTCAAAGTATCTGTTTGGAATTATTGGAAAATTTGGTTGATATATTTTTTAGTAATCATTTTCTCTGCAGGAATAGTCGATTTTATAGTCGACTACATTGATGAGGGCGCAAGTTGGATCAATTGGTTGTCGTATGCAACTATTGTAACGGTTACATATTTTGTAGTATGCTATATTCTATTATTAACATGTACACAAGGTATGAAAGATTTTACAAAAAGATTTTGTTGGAAAAGAGTAAAAAATAGAATATGAATAAACTATTAACGATTGCTGTTCCTGCATATAATATGGAACTTTATTTGAAAAGATGTCTTGACAGTATACTGTTACCAAAATTACAGAATTCATTAGAAGTTATATTGATTAATGATGGTTCAAAAGATAATACATTATCAATAGCAAGACATTATGAAAAACAATATCCTGAAATGCTGAAGGTTATTGATAAAACCAATGGGGGATGGGGAAGTGCGATAAACTGTGCGATTCAAGAAGCTACTGGGAAATATTTTAAAATTTTGGATGCCGACGATTGGTTTGATTCAAAAGCTTTGGTAGATTTTGTTTCCTTACTTGAAAATATAGATGTAGACTTAGTTGCCACATCTTTTTCGTATGAATATGACAGCCGGGAAAGTAAAAATGATATTTATGATATTCAGTTGTGTGATAGGCCGATGCTTTTTAGGGAGTATATTAGGATATGTGCTTTTAGGAAGCATCTTCCGATGGCAACCATTACTTTTAAGACACAAATTCTAAAAGTAAATAAGATTCATGTATGCGATCGTTATTATGCTGATATAGATTATAATCTTACTCCACTATTGTTTGTTCATACTATCTATTTTTCTCAGATTAATTTGTATAAATATTATATTGGTCGTGAAGGACAAAGTACAAGTATTGCCGGATACAATTCTCATATTGATGACTTTTTAACCTTATGTAAGAAGATCGTAACTTTTTATGCAGAAAACACAAATATACTAGAGCAAGATATCAGACAGATATATCTATTTGATAGTTTGAATATAGTTCGGTTCTCATATTATTTATTAATGTCGCCTACTTATAGTGGGAGTAAGGTTGAAAGCTTGTTTAAACTGAAAGATTTGGATGAAACAATAAAGGAGAAAAGTGCTGAATTGTACAAGCTGTCAAATAGAATAAAAATTAGAAAGGTCATTCCTTACATATATGTGTGGCGTAAGACAGGTATTAATCTTTTAAAATTAAGAAAATAATGGATGTAATTATTGGAGCGGGAGCTACGGGATTAAGTTATGCTTCCTTTACAAATAACGATTATTGCATTTTAGAAGCGGATTCAGAAATAGGGGGATATTGTAAGACTATAAAACAGGATGGTTTTGTTTGGGATTATTCCGGACATTTTTTTCATTTCCGCCACCCCGAATTGGAAGAATATATTTGCCAGTTTATTGATAAGACAACATTGTTGAAATGTCATAAGCATACGCAGATAAATTATAAAGGGAAGTATATTGATTTTCCTTTTCAGAAAAATATACATCAATTGGAGAAGCAGGAGTTTATAGATTGCCTATATGATTTGTTTTGTAATTCCCATACGGACTATTCAAATTTCCAAGAAATGCTTTTTTGCAAATTTGGCAAGAGTATTTCAGACAAATTTTTAATTCCCTATAATGAGAAACTTTATGCTTGCAATCTCAATACTTTAGATCCTAATGCAATGGGACGTTTCTTTCCATATGCAAATAAAGAAGAGGTGATAGCTAATTTTAAAAGAGAAGAGAATAAATCATATAATGAATATTTTACTTATCCTCGTGGTGGTGCTATTGAATATATGCTTTCTTTGAAACATCGTGTACCGGATGACAAACTTTTTTTCAATGAAAAAGTTATATCAATAGATATTGATCGTAAGATAGTATCTACCAATAAGCGTGATTTATATTATGACAACTTAATATCTACTATACCTTTTCCAGCTCTGTTAAAAGCTACACATTTGTTGTATGATGAATCTGTATATTCGTGGAATCAGGTATTAGTTTTTAATTTGGGATTTGATTCTAAAGGAAATGATATCACTAATAATTGGGTATATTTTCCGGACAAAGAATTATCTTTTTATCGGGTAGGCTATTATGATAATATTTTCAATACGGAACGTATGTCCTTGTATGTTGAATTAGGATTTACAAAGGATGCCTATATTGATGTTGAAAGGTGGTTTGTGAGAGTGATGGATGATCTTAAAAAAAGTGGTATTGTTACCTCACAGGCCCTGATATCTCATTCATCTATTATAATGAATCCTGCTTATGTTCATATTACAGAGCATTCATTGCATGATGTCATTGCTAAGAAGAAAATATTAGAGCAACATGGAATTTATTCCATAGGAAGGTATGGGAGTTGGACTTATTGCTCTATCGAAGATGGAATGGTAGAAGCTAAAAAATTGTCTGCAATTCTTGATAGACATAGCTTATGAAGAATATTTGTTTTGCCTATATCACCCCTTTTCATCCGGAACGTGGAGGTATAGGACGTGTTACACATTCTTTGACATTAGAGCTTCAACGTCGTGGTTACCATGTTTTTTATCTTATTTATTGTTGTGGCATTACTATAAAGCATTCTTATGATTATCCGGCTCCGCTTACTTATCTATCTTCTCCAGATGGCGGTATAACTGATGATATCATTGCTTCGTATCATCAATATTTGCACGATAACCAGATAGATATAGTAATTAATCAGAGTGGAAATTTTGAGGATTCGCGTTTATGGCTTGACACAGGGAATGAAAGAGTAAAAGTAATTTCTGTATTACATTCAAATCCGTGGGTAGCTTATAAACATCTTTGGAGTAGTGATGTATGTCCTTTAAGAAATGGTAGTAAGATTGAAAAATTGAAGCGTATTGCACGTATATTGCTTTATCCGAAGATAAAACATGATTATGGAAAAAGACGTAAAGAACACTTTAAAGAAATGCTTCCGAAGACAGATATTGTATGTACGCTTTCTGATAAGTTCTTTTCAGAAGTGAGTGAAATTTTTCCAGGATATGAAGATAAATATGCTGCTATTCCTAATCCTAATTCTTACTCGGAACAGGAACTTCAATCTACTATTGTACCTAAAAAGAAACAGTTGCTTTTTGTTGGATTGTTTGGTCCCCCCAAAAGAGAAGATAGGATCGTTATACTTTGGAAACGAATGTTTAAAGATTATTTAGATTGGGAACTCATCATAGTTGGTGATGGGGAAAGAAAACGTGTAGAACGATTAAAAAGAATGTCGAGTGGCATACCCAATATACGTTTTGAAGGTTTCCAAAATCCTTTGTCTTATCAACAAGAGGCAAGCATATTTTGTATGACGAGTAATTATGAAGGGTGGGGGATGGTGTTAACAGAAGCTATGCAATGTGGAACGGTACCTATTGCTTTCAATAGCTTTGCTTCAGTTACAGATATTATTTCAGATGGAAAAACGGGGTTATTAGTAAAGCCGTTTGATATGAGGGAGTATGAGCGAAAACTTCGTAAACTTATGGATAACGATGAACTTCGCTATAAGTTGTCTCTCAATGCAAAAGAAGAGATCAAGCAAAAATCGGTAAAGAATGTAGTTGATCGGTGGGAAGCATTATTTAATAAATTGGAGATAGAAAAAGCAGATAAGAATGTGTAAGCAACGTAATACTTACATTGATATAGCCAAAGGTATTGGTATTATAATGGTGCTTGGGTTACATACCGGTTTTCATTTTGAATGGATGACGCCTTTTGAAATGCCACTATTTTTCTTTTTGTCAGGTGTTCTTTTCAATGAGAAAATTCCATTCAAATTATTTGTGGTAAAAAAACAAACACTCTTTTGTTGCCTTTTATATTTTTTGAAATGCCTGCTTGGATCTATAATATTTCTTATGCGTTATTTCACCCAGGCGTTTCTGTTTCCGAATCAATGATGAATTCTGCTATACCTACGGCCGGTTGGTTTTTGCTATGTCTTTGGGAAATTCAGATTGTAAGCTATTTTATTCTCAGATTAATCAAACATAAGAGTGTAATATTAATAATTGCAGTATTATCTTCTGGTATTGGATTTATACTAAGTTACTATTCAATAGACAATTATTATTTTATTAACACTTCAATAATGTGTTTATCTTACTTCCTTATAGGGTATTTGTTAAAAAAAGAAGTCTTGAACATTTCATTATCAGTTATTTCCTGCCTAATTATTGCTGGATTACTTTTATGTCTTGAATTTTTTGTATTTTTATCATCATCGCCTAATATTTTTTATCGGGAAAATATATTGGGAAATAACTATTGGGTGGTTATATTCACAGCATTTAGTGGAGTTTTAGCTGTCATAGTGCTTTCCAAAGCGATTGATCATAATAAAATATTGATTTTTTATGGGAAGAATTCTCTTATTATTCTTGTGACTCATTTATATTTTAAAAAAATTATAACTATTTGGTATGAAGACAGTTTTGTAATTTTTTCTTTGCTGGTATTATTGATGATTCCTGTATGTTTATTAATTAAATGCTATTTCCCTTATTTGATTGGAAGAAAATCTATAATAAAATTATCCTCTAGTAGCAAGGATTGATAAAGTATTCAGATAATGAAAAAGAAGAAACTTCTCATTGATGTAAATTCCATAGTTCCTTATTATGTGTCAGGCAAGGTAAATGGCATAGGGCGTACTACATTGGAATTGCTACAAGCATTGGCAGATATAGATAATTTACCTTTTGAGATAGAACTGTATTCACAAAACATGAAAGGCATTGGTGGACGTAATACAGGATTACATTTTGAATGTTCTCATTTCTATTTACCACATCGGGAGAAATGGAATAAAATTCTGACAAAGTTTCCAATACGCGAATGGTTCACCGGATATGATATAATGCACATACCTCACAACTTTGAATATGTGCATTGTCCGGAAAAATGTATAGTAACATTGCATGATGCATTATTTATGCATATCCGGGAAAAAGCTTTCTCACATGAAAAAATGAAAGAAATCGTTCCTCCTTTTATTAATCAATGTAAACATATTATTACTTGCTCGGAATATTCAAAAAGGGATATTGTAGAAACAATGAAAGTTGATCCTCAGAAGATATCTGTCATTTATTGGGGGGTGAAACATGAAATATTTTTCCCTATGCAGGTATCCAAAGAAATACTAGTAAATGAATTGCCATTTCCTTTACGTAATACTGGCTATTTCCTGAGTGTATCATGTAATAATGAGAGAAAAAGGACAAATGTATTAGTCGAAAGTTATTTGCAATATAGTGAATGCGCATCTCCTGTGAACGATTTAGTTTTAGTATGGAGTAATCCTCCTGAAGAATTGACAGAAAAGATTTCACATAGCAAAGTAAAAGATCATATTCATTTCTTATCTAACATATCAGATAAACAATTATCCCTTCTGTACAATGGAGCGACTGCCTTATTTTTTCCTTCCATGTTTGAAGGGTTCGGATTACCTCTATTAGAAGGAATGGCGTGTGGAACGCCAATAGTAACTTGCCGCAATTCCTCTTTGGATGAAATAGGGGGGGAAGTCGTTTTTTATCTGTCTGACCCCATAGATAAAAGCATTATTGAAATGATGAAAATGTTTGATACTGATAGTGTAGATTGTCGTCAAAAAGTAGAAGCAGGAATAAAACGTGCTTCTTTGTTTACATGGGAACGTACGGCAGAACAGACAGTGGAAGTCTATAATTCATGTCTAACGGATTCTATCCGCAAAATATGTTAAAATACAACGCTTGCTATATTTTCTTGCTATATTCGCACAATAGTTTATCTAAAGACTAAGTGATGGCAACAATACAGATTAAAAATATAGGTCCGATTACTGATACAGGGATAATACCTTTGACTTCAGTTATGTTAGTGATTGGTAAACAAAGTTCCGGTAAAAGTACATTTCTGAAGATTTTATGTTTTTGTAGATGGATGGAAAAACTGATTATGGTATCTGATGAAGAAGCTATATCTCAATATACACATAATCTGAAATTCCTGAAAAGCATGAAACAGTTTCATCGGTTTAATGACTCTTATTTTTCATCTGCAAGTTCTATCCGTTATGAAGGCGATACAATCACAATCACGATGGAGAATATTCTCAGTGATGTGAAGATTCTGCGGAAACCGGAGTTTGAAACAGTCAGGTATAATACTAAACTAAGTTTCATTCCTTCGGAACGTAATTTGGTGTCTGTAATTAGAAATATAGATCAATCGTATCGGTCTGCGGAAAGTGATGTGCTGTTCAATTATATTTTTGAATGGGGGGAAGCGAAAGATTCCTATACGGCAGAACATCCTAAGCGATTGTCGTTTACAGACAATATAGAATATATCAATGATGGTGGAAACGATTTGGTCCGACTGATTAATGAGAATAAGATGATACCGGCTTATTATGCTTCCAGTGGCGTGCAGTCTGCCATGCCGTTAGATGTAATGGCTGATTATTTCACCGGTCTTGTGGGTAAAAATGCAAGTGTCAGTAAACACGACTTGGCAAACACATTGGCAAGGTATTTGGGCAAAGATAAGGAACTGACTAATGAAATGCTTAAAAGCATATCAAATAAGATGAAATATCAGTCGGTTCAATTATTTATTGAAGAACCGGAGCAGAATCTTTATCCGGATTCGCAGAGGAATCTTACTATCAATCTGGTTTGTGCTTTGAAACAGGCCATGCCTAAAGGTAGGGGAGATAGTATGTTGGTTATGACTACACACAGCCCTTATATACTTTCCACTTTGAATGTTCTTATAGCCGAGGCGTATGCGATGGACGCGAAGCCAAAGTCTGACAAATTGCGGAATATAGTAAATAAAGAGTGTCTATTCCCTTTATCTGCTTATTCTGCCTATTATATTCAGGAAGATGGCAAGTTTGCGGATATTATAGACAAGGATATTACGATGATTAGCGGAAATGAATTGGACGGGGTTTCCGATTGGGTGGATGACAAGATAGCTCGGATAAATGCAGTGCTTTATGGCGAAGATTAAAATGAAGCAACATGCCAACACTTATGAGGTACTGACTAATGCCGGTTTTACTCCCTCGCAACCTTTGCAATACCGTAAAGTTTTAGCTACATCTGAACAAGGACGTAAATATACGCTTGAAGTATCAAATAATCAAAAAACGACTTTGTTTAATGTGGATGGTTATATCATTACGAAAGGACAGAAATGCGATAAACTGATTCTGGTCGATAAAAATGAAGAAGGTGATGATGAAACCTGGAACGAAATATTTGTTGAATTGAAAGGGAAAGATGTTTCTCATGCGATAGACCAAATACGTGAGACCTTAAAAAATCCTTTGTTTGCTCATCCGAGTAATAAAATTATAAAAGCAAGAATTGTAGCGGCTTCCTTTCCTGCTAATAAGTCAAATCCTATTATGGAAAAAGCAAAAAAAGAATTTGCAGCGTCTCCCTATTTTTGCGAATTACGGGGAATGAAGAACGGTCAAAAAGATAAAATATAACTTCATATAATAATCTTATTTTTTTAGGATAGCGTTCCTGCATTTAATTATTCATCTTCTGTGAAAATTTTAATAACTATACCGTGCCTTCTTACCGGAGGCACGGAGATACAAACATTGAATCTTGTACGTGCATTGGTACAGGAGGGACATCAGGTTATAGTAACCTGTTACTTTGAGTATACTCCGGCAATGGTACAATGTTATCAGGATAATGGTAGCAAAGTAATTTGTTTAAGCCCGGATGGTACACGAATAGGAGGCTGGAAAGGTATCCTGTTTTTATTTAAGGGCCTAAGGGAAGTCTTAAAAAATGAGAGACCGGATATTGCCCATGTACAATATATGGCTCCGGGAGCTATCCCCATTTTTCTTTTACGGTTGTTGGGCATGAAGAATATTATTGCCACCACACATACGGCAGCAGATATTTATCCAAATCTTCGTTTGATACACTTTGTTCAAAAGTACTGTGTGCGTGTGTTCACCTGTATCACTATGCGTGCGGAAAAGTCTTTTTTCGGGAGTGCAGAACTCTATAACTCAAGCACAATATTGAAAAAACGAAATCATTTCACCATTTACAATGCCTTGCCACCTTATATTCATATTCGCGAGAAACAGAAACCTTTTTCTGACGGACAAATCACATTAGGAGTAGTTAGCCGTTTGGAACGAATTAAAGGGATGGATTTGGTTGTCCCCGCATTTGCCAAATTGAAAAAACAATATACGGACATTCGGCTATTAGTGGTGGGGGACGGTTCACAAAGGAGTATAATGCAAGAACAGGCGATAGAACTGGGAGTGAATGATAGTGTTGAATGGATGGGACGACAGGAACAGCCTTGCCTGCAATCATTGTATGACCGGATTGATATTCTCTTAATGCCATCACGTAGTGAGGGATTTGGACTGACTGCTATTGAAGGTATGGCTCGCGGTTGCGTGGTAGTGGCTTCAGATACCGGAGGATTGCCGGAAGTTGTAAAAGATGGAGAAACAGGACTTTTGCATCAGGTAGAAGATGTCGAAGATATGACTGCCAAAATACAATCCTTATTGGAGAGCAGGATGAGGATTATCCAGCTTTCCCGAAATTCAGTTTCGTATGTATCACAATTCAGTTTTGCAAAATATGCTGCGGCATTTTGTAACTTATACGAACGTATAAAACATATAAATTGATTTATCCGGATGTATCTATTGAATTATCTTTATTTCATTATTATCACAGGCTTTGGCATTAAGTTTCTGTTTCAGCGTGCAGGAAAAGTGCGCCACCCTTTGAATAAGGAACAGATGCTTAGTTTCGACGGTCCGGAGTTGTTTTGGACGTTAACTTTCTCTACCGGCTTGTTAGCGCTTTCTGCTCCGGGAGCACTCGACTTGATGGCTATCCGGCTTTTAGTACTTGAATGCCTTTGTTTGATAGGTTTGTTTGTGGTGAAACGGAAACCGGTATGGAGTGCGGTGAGTATTTTCTATTTGCTTTATATTGCTTGGTTACTGATAGGACTTTCCTATTCTCCTGCTCCTGCCTATGGCTTCCGAGTTATTCTGAAATATTTGTATCCATTATGTATTATGTTATTTGCTTCGGCTGTGGTACGTGACGGCGAAGTGTTTCTAAAAGCAGGATTGTGTGCTCGATGGGTAGCGGTAGTTTGCCTTATTTTTGCTGTGGTTCCAGGAATAGGTATTCTCGTACCCGGTGTGTTCTGGTATAGTACCGCTTGTGCTATTCACTTCATTTCTATGTGTATATTTTCGTTGGCTCTTTTTTACCATAGTGGACATAAGAAGATCAATTTCTATTTAGCTATATTATTTATGATTCCATGTATACTATGGGTATTTCGTACAAGTATTATGGGAACTACATTGGCTTTGATGGTCTTTTTCTTTTTTCGGTATAAACTGAAGTCTATACCTGTCATTGTTGGCTGTCTGTTTTTATTCATTATTACAATTTTCTTTATTCCAAGTATCAAAGAAAAGATGTTTTATAAAGATGATAATAAAAGTATCCAAACATTACGAAGTGGAGAGATTAGTATAGATGATATAAATAGTAATGGACGTTTTGCTATGTGGGAGTGGTCATTGAATAAGTTTTATCAGAATAGAGAGTTGTACGGAACAGGGACCGGAAATTTGCAAGAGACATTTTATGCATTAAGACATCCGTTTGGTACTATTAGAATATGTCATAATGATTATGTACAGATCTTATGTGATAATGGGATAATAGGAATTGTTCTTTTTGGGGGGAGTTTTTTGTTTCTGATTTTCCATTGTTTTAGCGTTTATCAAGATAAACGTTATGGAATAGCCGTGCATATCTGCGCTATTACAGCAGGAGCTTCTTCTGCCGGAACATTATTGACTATGTATACAGATAATGTGATTAATTATACAATGGCTACACTTTCTTATCCTTGCGGCTTTTATGGAATGATGTTGGGATTGATTGTAGGTACTAAAATGAAAAAAGATGTTGTTTAATACTCCTCAATATTTATTGTTTCTCCTAGTGATATTAGTTATGCTGTGGATAACTAATAAGTGGGCGGGGTTACTTTTTAGAAATACCTTGCTCTTAGTAGCATCCTATTATTTTTATGCCAATTTACATATAGGATTTGTTGGATTATTAGTTTATATCACTTTAGTTAATTATTTTGGGGGAATATGGATTATTAGTGAGCAGAAAAGAGGATTAAGTGGTAAAAAAGCAGTTGCGGTCAGTATTTTGCTATCATTATTGGTTTTGATTTTTTTCAAATATGCTTATTTCTTTAATGATTCTATTTTATTGCCGATAGGACTGTCTTTTTTCACTTTTCAAGCCCTGTCATATAGCATTGATATTTATCGTGGAAAAATAAAACCTGAAACTAGTTTTATTAATGTGGCATTATTTGTTGCATTTTTCCCAACATTACTTTCCGGTCCTATCGAAAGGGCAAGGAATCTGTTACCACAATTGCGAGAGAAGCTATTATTTAATGAAGATAATATTATAGCAGGAGCAAAATTATTTATATGGGGGCTTTTCAAGAAAGTTGTTATTGCAGACAGACTTGCAGAATATGTGAATATGATTTACGGTAATCCGGAGGCTCATACTGGAAGTACGCTAGCTATAACTGCTGTTTTTTACAGTTTTCAAATTTATGCTGATTTCAGTGGTTATGCCGATATGGCAATTGGTTCAGGTCGGATGATGGGGATTAAATTGATGGAGAACTTTAATTTTCCTTATTGTGTCAATTCTTTTAAAGAATTTTGGAGAAGATGGCATATTTCTTTAACCTCTTGGTTTACCGAATATGTATATATATCGATGGGAGGAAATCGCGTCAATAAAGCACGTTGGATCTTAAATATTTCTATGGTCTTTCTTTTAAGCGGAGTTTGGCATGGAGCTACCTATTCTTTCATTTTATGGGGAATGATTCATGCGTTACTCTATTTATTGGAGTATTATTGTGGTCCTAAACGTCCGAATATTATTTACCATTTGTATGTATTTATAATGATAACATTTGCCTGGATATTCTTCCGTATCGAAGATAGTGGTACTGCTTGGAATACGGTTGTGCATATCTGTACAAATTTAATCTCTCCTTTTTATTGGGGAAGTTCTATGTTTACTACTATGTTGACTATGGCTCTATTGCTTATTTTTATTTTGCGGGAGTATTTGTCTTATAAAGAAATAGGTAAGGAGAAGAGCAATTATGAAGTTATAATTCTATTATTGAGTATTGCTCTGTTTGGGGTAAGTAGTGAACAATTTGTTTATTTCCAATTTTGATACAAATGAAGAAAATTCTATTATGTTTTTGGTATATAATAGCGTTTATTGCCGTTGATAGGGGTTTGGGAATATTTATAAATGAAGGTTTGAATCGCTATTTTGGTCTCAATCAACATTCGGAAGTGCTGTTGATAGGGCATTCACATCTAATGTTAGCCACTGATAAAGCAAAATTAGAAACTGCATTGAATTGTAGAATTTCAAAATATTGCAGGGAAGGTGTTAATGTAGCTGACCGTTACCAGATGGTGAAACAATATCTTGAATCCCCTTATAGTGATTCTTTGAAAATAGTACTTTATGGCGTTGACCAGTTTATGTTTACAGGAACAGGATTAAGTAGCAATTCCTATAAATTATTTTATCCTTTTATGGACGAAAAAAATATTGATCAATATATTTATGATAATACAGACCGATACGACTATTGGCTACACAAGTTGTTTTGTTCCACTCGCTATTCAGATGCACTTCTTAATAGTTCGATAAGGGGATGGCGGCATGATTGGAGTAATTATAAAAGTGGATTCTTAAAGGTAGAGGATTTAAGAGAACAGATAACGAAAGGGCAACAAAGGCATATAGCTTTTGAACCGGAATTGATGGAAACTTTTGAACGAACTTTGCAACTATTGGTTGAAAAAAATATAAAAGTGATATTGGTGAATACTCCTATTGCGAATTTATTAAATCAATATGAACCAGAACAATATGAAAAGATAATAAACTATTTCCATGATAAAGCGAAGAGTTCTCCTTTTATTTATTATTGGGATATGAATCCGGAGTATTCAGAGCGATATGAATTATTCTTTGATCCTATCCATTTAAATCCTCAAGGTCAAAAAGTGGCTAGTGACAAAATTATAGAATTGTTTGAATGTGATTTATGATATCAGTAGTAATACCTCTTTATAATAAAGAAAAACAAATAGCAAATACACTACATTCTGTATTGCGGCAGACTTTCCAAAATTTTGAAATTGTAGTAGTAGATGATGGTAGTACAGATAACAGTGTACAGGAAGTAGAGAAAGTGAACGACATTCGTATTCGAATTGTCCATCAAAAGAATGCGGGAGTATCTGCTGCACGCAATAAAGGCATTGAAGAAGCTAAATATGATTTAATCGCTTTCCTTGATGCGGATGATGAGTGGAAAGTGGAATATTTGGAAACCCAATACTATTTATTTCAGAAATATCTGCAATGCAGTGTGTTTGCTTGCGGATATGAGTTTTCAGATAGTAATGGAAATGTTTCAGGTACAATTATTCGTAAACTTCCGTTTCAGGAGGAAGATGGAGTTTTGACCAATTATTTTGAGGTGGCAAGTAATTCACATCCTCCGATATGGACTTCTGCAATAATGGTCAAAAAAGAAGCAATTCAAGCTATTGGTGGTTTCCCGGTGGGTATTAAATCTGGAGAAGATTTATTGACTTGGGCACGATTAGCTGTTCATAATGAAATAGCATATTCCAGAAAAATAATGGCTATATTCCACGTGGAGGGGTATAATGTTTCGGAAAAGCCAAAGCGGATACCGGCAGAACAAGACTTGGTGGGAAATGAGTTGTCCGCCTTGTGGTACCTTTATCATCCGTCTTATATGAAACAATATATTTCTCATTGGCACAAAATGCGTAGTTCCATTTATATGCGGCTCAATATGAGAAGAAAGAGTATGAATGAGGCTCTGAAAGGATTGAAATACTCTCCCTTGAATTATAAACTTTATCTATATATATTGTTGGATTTATTGCCAACTAAAATTAGACCTTTTTAAAAATGCCTGCACCTATTGTAATTTTTGCCTTTAACCGTCCCGAAGCTTTATTAAAACTTAAAGAAACATTAGAAAGAAATACGCTTTATGAAGAATCGGAAAAGTATGTTTTTGTAGATGGAGCACGTAATGAAGGAGAAGGTGCCAAAGTGGAGGAAGTTGTCTCTATAGCTCGGAAAATAACTTCAAATGTCACAGTGGCAGAAAAAAATAAAGGACTGGGAAGTTCTATCATCGAAGGAGTAACCACAGTAATTAATCAATATCATAAAGTGATTGTTCTTGAAGATGATCTGATATGTTCTGAAAATTTTCTGTCATACATGAACCAGGCACTTGATTTTTATCAGAATAATTCACGGATTTTCTCTATTTGCGGGTATGGGTTGAAGATAAAACGTCCAATGGGATATATTGGAGACGTTTATTTGTCCGGTCGCTCTTCTTCGTGGGGATGGGGCACTTGGAAAGACCGATGGGAACAAGTGGATTGGGAAATGAAGGACTGGAAAGAATTGAGCTCAAACAGGAAAATGCAGAAAGCATTCAATAAAAATGGCAGTGATATGTTTACCATGTTGAAAGGATATATGGAAGGAAGAAACCGTTCATGGGCAATACGTTTCTGTTATAGTCAATTTAAGTTGGGTAAATATTCTGTTCATCCTTTTCTTTCTAAAATAGACAATAAAGGTTTTGGAGAGGATGCAACAAATTGCAGACAGACTTATTCGCGATTTAAGGTAAATATAGATAAAGAACTTAGTAATAATTTTTCTTTTGATAAGAATATTGTACCGAATAGTGATATTGAGCGACAATGTCGTAAGTATCATTCCATATTGATAAGACTATATAGTAAAATACGAAGAATGTTACATATATAAATAAATGGAAACAAATAAATGTCAGCTGTCAATTGTGATTCCTGTCTTTAATGGAAGTAACGAGATAAATATTTGTCTTGACAGTATTTATTCGCAAGGAATGTCACCGGAACAATTTGAGGTAATATGCGTGGACGATTGTTCTTCTGATTCCACTGTTGAAGTAATTGAAGACTATGCAAATCGGATGCAGCCTGGAAATCTAAAAATTATCCGTCATAATGTTAATAAACGTCAAGGGGGGGGGGAGAAATACAGGTATTGAAAAAGCAATTGGCACATATATCTTATTTCTTGATCATGATGATTACTTTAAAGTTGGTAGTTTGTTGCAATTAGTGAGAATAGCGGAAATAAATACGGGAGTCGATATTGTGATGTTTGATTTTGAAGCCTTCACCAATGGTATAATAAGTCAGAAAAGCCACTACCTGCACAATGATACAAAGGAGATGAAAGGACGGGAGTTTTTGCAATCTCAAGAAATTCCGTGGGTACCGTGGTGTTATTTGTATCGGAGGGATTTCCTAAACGAACATTGTTTACGTTTTGAAGAGAATATTCGTTTTGAAGATGCAGATTTTGTAATGAAGTGCACGATTCTTGCCCAACGTATGTTTTTTGTTCCTTTAATAGTAGTAGGGCATACTTATTCTGATAGTCAAACTACGGCAGTAGGAAACAACGTTGGGAAAATTATTGATTTATTCCGTTTGTCAGATAGGATAAAAAAGATTGCAATGGAAGAAATGCTAGTCGACAAAGAATGCTCTAATGCAATTTTGGCACATCATCTTTTTCAGCATAAATATGATATTATGAGATATTTATGGCGGATTCCGTTCTCTCAAATGGTTTATATTCTCCGTCATTACAGAGCGTATGTACCCAATAATAATAAATGGCTGACTTTTAGTGCCCGCTATCCGTTGATATTTGCTATTGTTCTGCAATTGTTGAAACCGCTCTTTCCGTTAATGAGAAAAATATATCTATCGTCTAAATAAATAAAAACATGAATATAGCAATCGTAGGAACCGGTTATGTCGGTTTGGTTTCCGGCACGTGCTTTGCCGAGATGGGAGTGAATGTGACGTGCGTTGATGTTAATAATGAAAAAATAGAAAAGCTGAAGAAAGGGGAGATTCCCATCTATGAACCCGGATTGGAAGAAATGGTATTGCGTAACCATCGGGAAGGCAGACTGAAGTTTACAACAGACATTACTACGTGTCTGGATGATGTAGAACTTGTATTTAGTGCCGTAGGAACTCCACCGGATGAGGATGGCAGTGCAGATTTGACGTATGTACTCGAAGTAGCCCGGACTGTGGGACGCAACATGAACAAATACCTGGTATTGGTAACAAAATCTACCGTTCCGGTAGGAACGGCACAGAAAGTAAGAGCGGTCATTCAAGAAGAACTGGATAAACGGGGAGTGCAGATTCCGTTTGATGTGGCTTCCAACCCCGAGTTTCTGAAAGAGGGAGCAGCTATTAAAGATTTTATGAGTCCCGATCGTGTAGTGGTAGGAGTCGATTCTGAACGTTCGAAGGAGCTGATGACTAAATTGTACCGTCCATTCTTGTTGAATAATTTTCGGGTTATTTTTACGGATATTCCATCAGCGGAAATGATAAAGTATGCGGCCAATTCAATGCTTGCCACTCGTATCAGTTTTATGAATGATATTGCTAATCTTTGCGAATTGGTAGGTGCGGATGTCAACATGGTACGAAAGGGCATTGGAAGCGATAGCCGTATAGGAAGCAAGTTTCTTTATCCAGGTTGTGGCTATGGAGGTTCATGTTTCCCGAAAGATGTGAAAGCGTTGGTGAAAACAGCAGAAAAGAAAGGCTATGTAATGAAGGTGCTGAAAGCTGTGGAAGAAGTGAATGAGCACCAGAAAGAACTCCTTTTTCATAAGCTTGAGAAATATTATGGAGGTGCGTTGAAAGGAAAGACGATTGCTATTTGGGGATTAGCCTTTAAACCCGAAACGGATGATATGCGGGAAGCTACCTCTTTAGTAATTATCCGTCTGTTGAAAGATGCAGGTTGCAAAATACGTGTGTATGATCCGGTAGCAATGGATGAATGTCATCGGCGTATAGGGAATGATGTGGAGTATGCTGTCGATATGTACGATGCGGTGTTGAATGCTGACGCTTTACTACTGTTGACGGAATGGAAACCTTTCCGTTTACCGAGCTGGGGAGTGTTACAAAAGTCCATGAACCGGTCTGTTATTATAGATGGACGAAACATTTATGATGGCAAAGAATTGAGGCAATTAGGCTTTGATTATTACTGTATTGGTCAATAGAGATGAAAATTCTTCTCGTCCACAACAACTACGGTAAATATAGCGGTGAAGAGGCTGTGGTTGATAAAATGGCTTCAATGTTCCGTGAGCATGGACACGAAGTGTGTTTCTATCGCTTAACCACAGAAAGGAGTCGTGAGAGCTTATCCGGAAAGATAAAAGGTTTCCTTTGTGGCATTTATTCCCCATCAGGGGTGAAGGGCTTGCGGGAGATATTGGAACGGGAAAAGCCGGATGTTGTGAATGTACACAATCTCTACCCTTTCATTAGTCCTGCCGCTTTATTTGAATGTAAGAAGGCGAAAGTACCGGTAGTAATGACGGTTCACAATTTCCGTTTAATTTGTCCGACGGGGCTATTTATGCGTAATGGCAAGCCTTGTGAGGTTTGTCTACAAAAGAGAAATGAGTGGAGCTGTATCCGATATAACTGTGAGCATTCCTATCTCAAATCTGTGGGATATACGTTACGAAATGTATACGCTCGCTGGACGGGGGCATATAAAGATAATGTAAATACATTTGCTTGTATTACGGAGTTTCAGAGAGAGAAACTGATGGAAGCCGGATTTGATAAAAACAAAATAGTTGTGATTCCCAATTCGATAGATGCACCATCGGGGTATGAAGCAACATTGGGAAGCTACATAGCATATATCGGCAGGTTAAGTTACGAAAAGGGATATGACTTGTTGGTGGAAACAGCTCGCAAACATCCGGAAATTCAATTCTGTTTAGCAGGGGCAAAGAGAGAAGATACTAATATCGCTTTCCCTGAGAACGTGCGATTAATGGGGTATTTGAAGAAGGGGAAGGAGTTGGAATCTTTTATAAAGAACGCCCGTCTGGTGGTGATACCGAGTAGATGTTATGAAGGTTTTCCTATGGCTATTTTGGAGGCGGCACAGTTTGGCAAACCTTGTATCGGTCCCGATCATGGTGGATTTACTGAAATTATAGGCAAAGGAGAGAATGCTATCGGACGATTGTTTAAACCGAATAATCTGAATGACTTGGAAAAACAAGTCCTGACTTTGTGGAATCAACCTGTATTAACAGAGGAACTTGGACGTAAAGCCTATGAAAAGCTCCGGAAAGAATACTCATCGGAAGTCGTTTATAGGAAATGGGATGAATTGTTTACTAAGATACTTTATGGATAATATGCCCTTAGATTTAGATATTAGTGAGCTTTTGCCAATGGATATACACGAATGGGATAATTTGCGTAATACTCCATTGCTTTATTGTTTTTCTGACGAAGAATTTGAAAAAGAAATTGAAGAATCAGAAAAGAGTGGATGGGCAGAAGACAATGATGTGAATACATTTATAATTAAGTGGAAGAACTTAAAATAAAATCCCTAATAAATCAATGAATAATGAAAATGAAAACACAAACCTCTGTAACTTTGGGGGGGGGGACAAAAAGCGTGCCAAACTACGTATTCTTGGTCTTGATATTATTAGAAGTCTGGCAATCTTATTTGTAATAGCCGGACACTTTTTTGTCTTACATACTCCGTTTCGCTCTACTAATTTTGAAGGCTTATCCTTGTTCCTACAAGCAGGGATTATCCCTTTGTTTCAAACGGGAGTTCCATTATTCATTATGCTGACCGGATACCTGAATACAAATAAAGTATCAGAGAAAAAATACTATCGGGGAATATGGAAGGTGCTGATTGCCTACGTTTTCTTTTCAATATTGACCCTTGTTTTTAGAAAATATTATTTGCATGAGGATCTTTCATTATTCAAATCAGGACTCAAGATTCTTGATTTCTCGGCAATCCCTTATGCGTGGTACATTGAGATGTGGATTGGTCTATTTCTTTTCACTCCATTTTTAAATCTTTTATATAAGGCTATTCCCACTCAAAAACAGAAAATGGTGTGGATAGGGATATTGTTTGCGATGACAGCTATTCCTGATTTGTTTAATCGTTATGGCTTTCATCTGGTTCCCGGATTCTGGCAGACTTGTTATCCTTTGATGTTTTTCTTTATTGGGAGTTATGTAAAAGAATATCAGCCTAAAATTAATCCATTATGTGGATGGGGAATAATTATAATATGTTGTTTGATTAATCCCGTCTTCAATATATTGTTCGTCCATAATCGTCCGTTGATTCATATAGCGGGAGATCCTTCCGGTATGTTTGGGACCATCATAGCCGTTATCTTCTTTTTGTTAGTTTATCAGCGGGATATTCAAGTTCCGTTGATGAGGAAAATATTTACCAAAGTTTCTTTATTGTCACTGGACGTTTATTTGTGTTGTTATATATTCGATGCAATTTATTATCCGTGGTTTAAGGAACATTATTTTATCAACCAGTCTCAATTCGGAATGTTCTTTTTTGTGATTGTTCCTTTGGTATTTATTTCATCGTTGGTTTTGGCGCAAATAAAAGAATGGCTGTTTAAAATATTCAAAGTAAATCATCTTTGGGCCTGATATATCCATGTTCTTCGAACTATCCAAACTTTTGAATTTCTTTCTTTCCCCCATTACATGGATACTGTTATCCTTGATTGGCTTTTTTGTATTTAAGTGTAAAGTTAGGAAAAGAGTATGTCTACTCATTAGTATTTTGTTCTTCCTGTTTTTTACCAACCATTTATTAGTTGATTATATCAGATATTGTACAGTTAAGGAATACACTTCCGTTTCGATAGATACAGCTAAGCGTTATAAAGTTGCTATTGTCATGGGAGGTTTTGCTTCAATGAACGTGCAGACGGGGCAAATGCGCTATGAACAGGATCGTGCAGACCGTTTGTGGGAAGCAATACGTTTATGGAAAAAAGGACAAATCGGTAATATTCTGATTACGGGTGATCCGACTTCCATTCTTCAAGAAGATGGAACTTCAACGAGAGATTTGTTCTTAAACTATATGGAGGAATTAGGAGTACCTCGTACTGCTTTTATTCTTGAACAACAAGCGCGAAATACACGTGAGAACGCTAAATTCACAAAAGAGATTCTTGAGGCAAAGCAAATAGCAGGCAAGGAATGCATTCTTATCACTTCGGCTACTCATATAAGGCGCAGTCTGAAATGTTTTGCAAAGATTGGGCTACATCCCGACTTTTTATCGGTAAATACCTATGATGCTCCCTCAAATATAAATCATCGTTCCTTTTATCCGGATTGGAAAGCTGCTGTGAAATGGCAGGAGTTATTGAATGAATGGATAGGGGATTGGGCTTATACGATGATGGGATATATGTAATTATTGGTTTAATAGATTAAATATAACTATATGAAAATTAAGCACTTACAAAATTCGGGGGGGGGGTAAAATCTCTCTCTATTTATTATTATCATTGTCTTTTTATGTCTCTTTATTAGTATTAAATAGCCAATTAGAGTTTTCCGGTTTCAATTATTTTACAGCGCAATGCCGAAGATTTGCAGATGCGATGGCATTTGCCATCCCAATCTTCTTTTTATATAAAAGAAGATTCTTGTTCCCTTACATTATCTTGGTTAATGCTTATTTATTATCCAATATATGGTATTATCGGAATTATGGAACCCTAATGCCGGTAACTTCATACACAATGGTAGATAATTTGGAAGGGTTGGGACCGAGTGTCTGGAACTCTATCCAATGGGTTGACCTATGGATTGTATTTCCTTCTATAGCTTTCCTCGCATATTATAATAAATTCATGAAACTTTTTCCCGCCGGAGATTGCCGGACTGATTTGAAGCTGCTGGCAGGGAGTGTATTGTTGATCTTTATGATAGAAGCTCCATCATACATTTTACATAAGCCGACTGAATATGCGCATCCTTATGGTTTATATCGTAATGAAATAATACGTGCTTACAGGCAATTTGGATTTATCAATTACTGGATTTATGAAGTGAAATATCTTCGGGGATGCACTGCGGAAGAGAAAATGTATGCAACGAAATTTATGGAGACATTGAAACCAAAGAAACCAGTTACTCCATTGGTAGAGAAGCATAAAAAGAATCTGATATTGATTTTAGTAGAGTCGCTGCAATCATGGCCTATCAATTTGCTGGTAGATGGGAAAGAGATCACTCCCTATCTGAATTCTTTAACTAAGGAAGATGATGTACTGTATTTTTCAAAAGTGTTGCCGCAAGTAAAAGGAGGACGTTCAGCCGACGCTCAGTTATTGTTGAATACAGGACTTTTGCCTATAGAAACGGGAGCTACAGCCAGCCTTTATGGCACTCATGAATATCCGTCTTTACCGAAAGCGCTAGCCGTTCATGGATATACGTCTATGTCTTTTCTTTGCGACAATAAGGCTTATTGGAACCAGGAAGCTACAACGAAAAGTTATGGATTTGAAAAGTTGTATGACCGCATGGCAAAAGGTGCACCTATGGTTAGAGCAGATGAGAATCTGTTTAAATATAGTATTCCTGTTTTAGAAAAAGAACAACAGCCCTTTTATGCGCAATTGGTTACAATGTCCGGTCATGATGCCATAAAGACCGATTTTCAGAGTCAGTTTGATAATCTTGAATTAGAGGATATACTTGTTAAGTATAATTTAATCATAACAGAATATGTAGACCGATGTATCGGAGAGTTTATTAAGGCCTTGAAAAAGGATGGACTATATGAGAAGAGTATCATCGTCATAACGGGCGACCATGATACTATAAGCTACAATCGGTACGAGGGACGGGAGAAATGTGAGCTGAGTGATCGATATGTTCCATTATTCATGTTGAATGCTCCTTTGAAAACAGAGTGTGATAAGGTGATAGGACAGTCCGATATATATCCTAGTTTACTGGATGTTATGGGGGTTGAAGATTATTATTTTCGTGGATTGGGAGAAAGTGTTTTTAGGAATCAAAGTAATTGTGCTGTATATCATACAGGAGAGACAGCCGGTCATTGTCTAGACGATTACGGCATTAGAAAGAAAAAGGAAATGTGGAAACTTTCAGATATTTTAATCAGGATGAATTATTTTAAATCGTGTATGGATCATTAATATTTTATGGAACAATACTTCAACATCAATTACGAATTTGACAAACAAAGCGTTTTCTCTTCCATCGACCGCCAACTGCAAACTTCCTCTCCCGGCTACATCTGTGTGGCGGACGGGGTTATACTGAACACGGCCAACAGGAAGCCGGACTATCTGGAAGTGGTGAACGGCAGTATGTTCTCTATTTGCGACAGCAGTTATGTGCCGCTTTATCTGCGCTGGCTCTATGGAATTGAGCGGAAGCAGTATTGCGGAAGTGAAATCTTTATGGACATCATCCGGCAGAAAAAGTACCGGATGTTTTTCATGGGGACTTCACAGGGCACTTTGCAAGGGCTTAGCTATCATCTTTCACAGATTGACGAACGTATCAATGGGATGACTTTTTATGAACTTCCGTTTTGTAATGTAGAAGACTTCGATTATCCCGGAATTGCACGGATGATAGATGAAGATGGTGCGGACATCATCTGGGTGGCTCTGGGTGCTCCGAAACAGGAGATATTCATGAGCCGTCTGAAGCCTTATCTGAAAAGGGGAGTGATGATTGCCGTCGGAGCCGCCTTTAAGTTTTATAGCGGGACGGATGTGAAGCGCGCTCCCCATTGGATGGTTAAGATGCATCTTGAATTTGTCTATCGTATCTTTAGTGAACCTAAGAAACAGTTGAAACGCTGCGGATGGATTGTATATACACTTCCCGGATTGTTGTATCGGGAATGGAGAAAAAAGAAACTTGCTACCAATTTCATTCGATAATCACCCAACACCCTGATTTATTACTCCCTTCACGCCTTATATAACCTGCGTCACGAAGTTCCTTGATTTTCTTTTCAATAGCACGACGTGTCACAGAAAGAGTGTCAGCTATTTCGTCAAGTGTTATGCTTGAGTTATGACGAATCAACTCAATAATTTGTCCCGAACTTATCCCGAATTTAACCCGAACTTTATCCCGAACTTCAGAGTATTCGCTCTGGGGCAGAGGACTTCCTTGATGATTTTTTAAAGCATCCAGAATCTCTTGCAGCATAAAGTCAATGAAAGGTCCGGAATTGGCTGCTGCTGTGCTGGCTTGAATAGCGTTATAATAAGCCTCTTGGTTGGCATACACCATATTTTCCACAGGGAGATGTTCAAATAGAGGGTGTAATTTCCCTAATATGAGTGATTGCCATAATCTGCCGGTTCTTCCATTACCATCACTAAATGGATGTATAAACTCAAATTCATAATGGAATACACAACTGCGAATGAGCAAATGATCTTTTGCCTCTTTAAGCCATTCGAACAAATTGATTATCAATTCCGGAACTCTATTGGCAGGAGGCGCCATATGGACCAATCCTTTCTCAGAGAATACACCAACGCCACCACGTCGGAATCTGCCTGCATCATCGGTAAGCGCCATCATCATCGTACCATGTGCTTTTAATAAATCGTCTACACTGAATGGATTCAAGCTGCTATATAACTCATACGTCTTTATCGCATTCTTTACCTCTTGAATCTGGCGTAGTGGCGCTATAACAGTCTTGCCTTCTATGATATCCTTCACTTCATCTTCGGATAAAGTATTTCCTTCTATGGCCAACGAACTGTGAATTGTTCTTATCCGATTAGCTTTTCGCAATTTCATCGCATCACTCTGTTCCAAACGGATGGCATAACGTTCTATCTGTCCGGATATTTCCGCAATCAGATTAATGGCATGAGCAGATATGGTGAAAGGAGGTGTATACATATATCAGTTGAATGATTCGGTTCATAATAGATGGAACAAAAATACGAAAAAATATCAGTTTATACAAAATAAAAAGGCGGTTCATCCATCCGAACCGCCTTTATTATCCACATACCTCTTATTTTAAGAGGAACCGCTATTCCTACAAATCTTCATACTCTTTCCTCGCATCGAAGCATGGGCACGCTTTATGAACATTCGCGCTCAACTGATAATGCCCTACAATCTTAGCTTCGGGATACAGTCCTTTCAACTCACCCAATACCCGGCGGAGCGTTTCTTTTTGCGAAGCGGTTCTGGTATCCGTCGGCTTACCCAATTCATCCAGTCCACCTTCATAGCAAATCGATAAACTGTGCAGGTTGAATCCGAGCGCGTGTGCGCCAATCTCACTCATTGGGCGGGTGTGATGCAGCGCGCCATCCTTCGTCACATAAAAATGATACCCGATACATTTGAAGCCACGTTTCAGATGGCATTGGAGCAACTGCTCCTCCGTGAAGGGAATATTCGCACGGGTAGCACTGCAATGCACAACGATATACAGAATGCTGCGCGGCACATATTCCTCCTTCAACGAGAACTCTTTCAACTCTTTCATTCGATCCGGCCGTTTAGATATGTCCCATACAAGACGTTACACCCAGAGCAGATACGATTGAAGTAGCTACTGTAATAATGATCTGTAAAATTTGTTTCCAAATAGACTTTTTCATAATTCTTGAATTTTTAAATTAATACCACCAAACATCCTAGATCTTATTCTGCCGGATCCGGAGCTTCTCCATTATTGCCGTCGTCCGGGTTTCCACTGCCACCGTTTCCGCCATCCGGCTTCCCGTCCGGATCGGGGACAACCGCTTCATCGCTTTCCCCTTTTTTGACTAGCGTATACTTCATCGCCTTACACATATCCAGCAGCATATTGCCCGGACGGAAGCGGACACGCGAGGTCTTGATACAGGTGGCCGCCTTAAATTTCTCTGCCGTTTCCGTTGCATTGCCGGTGGCAATCGTTACACGGAAACTGCCCATATCGCCCAGAAGGACAATATTACCCAACGCCAACTGATTCTTCATCTCCAGCAAAAACTCCGTAATGCAACCCTTCAACTCACCGATAGAATAAGAGGAACGCTCCGACACACGGCTGATTACCTCGTCCGTATCCACTCTGCGGTTGCTGCGTGCCATCGCATAAAACTTAGCTGCTTCTTGTGGTTTCAACGGATTCTTACGCTCTACCACTACATACTTCTGTGCCATAAATCTAATTTTTTTAATTGATAATTTTAATAGTTCTGTAATCGATTACACTGCAAAGATACCACATCCGAAAGGGGGAGTGGACGACACCGAACGACACTGAACGATGGTTATTGTTTTTGACTGAACATTTGCTTCATTGCATAAAAAAGAGTACCTTTATGGCATTAACCAAAGAATAACTCAATAGAAAATGGAAGAAGAAAAATTTCGTGTGAGATGTTACGATAAGAATGAGTTGGCGAAGATGTATTTCCCCAAGCTGAGCGATCATGTGTCTGTGGCGAAACTCCGCCGCTGGATGCGCAACTGTACCCCTCTGATGGAAGAGCTCGCAACGGGAGATTTTCATCCCAAACTGAAAATGTTCAGCGCACGGGAAGTACGCCTGATCGCGCGCTATCTGGGCGAGCCGGATGGATATGTACCGGCACAGGGACATCCGGACATCAATTGACTGCATTTTCAGAATAAAACGACTGCTTCTTCCGGACAAGACAACGGTACTTCCCGAACGATACGACCGCTCTTTTCACTTGAAAGGAGCGGTCGATTTGTTAGATAAATACGGTTGATTTCATGCAGGCAACCGCTCGATCAGACACAAAGATACGGTCGTTTGCGCATAGTCGATTTCCCGGCTGGCCGACACCTAACGGGTGGTATTTTTCTTCATCCATTCCAAGTCGGGCTCGTAATCCACCAGCTTCGTCATACTCTTGTCGTGGCGGAAGTAAATCTCACCGGTAGGTCCGTTACGATGTTTGGCAATATCGATTACTCCCAATCCTTCAGTCGGGTAACCGCTTCTACGGTCTGTCTCACGACCGGACAGGCTGGGACGGGAAAGCATCAGTACGAGGTCGGCGTCCTGTTCGATAGCCCCGCTCTCACGAAGGTCGCTCAGAGCGGGACGGCCGTCGGGATGTCCCTCCACGTTACGGTTCAACTGGCTGAGAAGTATCACGGGGATATGCAACTCTTTAGCTATCATTTTCGCTTTCCGGCTCGCTTGAGCCACCTCCTGTTCGCGGTTACGGTTGTGCTGGTCGCTCTTCATGTCGCAGAGTTGCAGATAGTCGATGAAAAGACAATCGCAATCTCCCTTACTTTGTAGCAGTTTGGCGGACGTGCGGACATAATCCATGCTCACCGACGGATTATCGTCGATGTAAATAGGGAGGCGCGACAGCTCCGTCGATGCCTCATGGACCTCCCGGAGTTCGGACGGAGTAAGCGCCCCGCTCAGCAAGTGGGCGGGAGAAACCTCCTTCGTAGCCGCCAGCAGCCAACGGTCTCCCAAGCGTTCCCCTTGCATTTCGAGACTGTACACGGCAATGTGATAACCGGCGGAAGCGGCGGCACGTGCCAGATGCAGCGCAAAAGCCGTCTTTCCCACCGACGGACGGGCGGCGATGATTATCAGGTCGCCCGGTTGCCAGCCGCACGTCAGGCGGTTCAGCTCGTTGAATCCCGTCGGCAAGCCGGTAACTCCGTTCTTGTTCGAGGCGACACGTGTCTCTATCAGTTCCACAGTATCCTCCATCAATTGCAGCATGGAACGGAGATGTTCGGACATCCCGCATTCCTTTTCCAATTGGTCGAGAAGGGTATGCGCATCCGCCAGCGTGTCGGCTATGTCCGTTGTCTCGTCGGCAGCCTGTGCCAGCAGTTTATGGAATCCCAAGATCGCTTCACGGCGGATATACTTCTGTTGCAGGATACGGGCATGGTACTCCAGATGTGCGCTGGACGCTACGCGTGTGGTAATGCTTACCAGTGCATAAGGACCTCCGATGAAGTCGAGTTTGCCCCTTCGTGTGAGTTCTTCCTTTACAGTCATAAGGTCTATGACCTGCCCTGCACGGTACATACTCTGCAGGGCGGCATAGATTTCACGGTTCTTCTCAATGTAGAACACTTCCGGGCGCAATATTCCGGCAACCAATGTGATCGCCTTGCTCTCTATAAGGCAGGCGCCGAGTACGATTTCCTCGAGCTCGGCGTCCTGCGGGTTTACAATGTCATCCATGAATCGTTTCAATAATCATATTCATCCAGAAACGCTTTGTCCGACAGATAAGTGCTTGCTTGCATACAGTATTTCGTATCCGTCAGATGATCGTAATACTCGTCAATCTGCCGTATGCTCATACTGCGTTCGCGGGGAGAAAGTTTCTTCCATTCCCGTCTGGCACGGCCGATATTGACCCTTTGTTTCTGGGTTACCTCGTGATATTTCTCCCAGAAAACCTCGAAGGTGACACCACCCGTTTCTTCACGTGCCGCCTCACGGCGTCTCTGTCCGATCAGCAAGTCATAGTCGGGGATACGGATGTGCGTGATGTACGGATTGACCACTCTTTCAATGATCCCTTCTTCGTACATCCTATCGAAGAAACGGCGTGTGCGGCTGAGTTTCCATCCGAACACTTTCGCCCAGTGGGTGAGGGAGATCACCGATTCTCCCCTCCGGCATTCGAAGGTCTGACCGTTGACGCGACACGTCACAGTGCTGTAATTGACATGGGTTAATACCAAGATGAACGCTTCGAAACTGCCCGTTGCGTTTTTAGTCATCTTCATTTGTTCCTCGAATAAGACTTTAGGGAAGAGGATGTAGCCCTTTTTCAGCATTTCTGCTATTGATTTGTTCATAACTGAATATTATTAATTCGGCTCAAAGGTATACCGTTTATTTGAACCGGGCAATTGTGCGGTTCATTCCGGTTCAAAATGATGTTTTCGGCTCACGCCCGGAGGGGCTTTATGCCATACGTGGGAGGGGTTTTCGGGGCCATATTTAGCGGCACCCCTCGCGGCACCCCTTGAAAATCTCTCAAACGCCTTGTAGGAAGGGGAATCCGGACGCACGTTTTTTGCGTTCCGGCACCCCATCCGGCAACTAATATATATAATAAATAAAGAATGTATTAAAATACATTATATCTTTTTCCTCATTTTGGGGATGGCAAGATAGGGATTTTCTTTAATCATTTCATATACCAGCGCAGGCGTTCCCCAACATCTCACGATGGCGGCAATCTGTTGGGGAGTAAGTGTCTGGGTGTGCGGGGTGAATCCCGCTTCCGTCAGTTGTTGCGGCAATGCCGGGTGTTCTGTTATCGTCCGGCGAAAAGCTCGCACCGCTGAACTGTTGTACTGAAAGTTCGGAAAATAAGCGATTGCCACTTCGGACAACGCATGGCAGCCACAAAGCAGCCAGTCATAGGATTTAATTTTCATGTTCCTTTATTCATTTAATTACGGTGCAAAAGTATGCTTTCTCCGAATGATGGGATAAACTGTTATTTTTATTGTCGGTAATTTCAATATGAAATTAGTTGGAAAATATTTAAATAAAAATCTAATTATTTAAACAATCTTTTCTATATTTGCACCCGGTATTAGATTTTATATGACATTTCTGATCTCTTATAGACAGTAGTGCCCAGTTTAAATAAAAATAAAGGAATTAGGATGTCGAAAAGAACAAAAGAAGCACAAAAACATTTACAACAGAAAAGGGAACAATATCATCGTCAGGAAGAGAAGATAGAGGAAATGAAATGTACAATGCAACATACGGAAGAGGAGATCAAGCAATTGGAATATGTGCTGGAAGTAATGAAAAGCGCGGAAAAAGGCCGCAAGCGGAGAGTGATCACTCATGATAAGATAAAGGAGTACTTTGCTTCTTTCAGCCGTTTCTTCGACTTTCTGCAGCACCGCTTGAATCTGTTCGTGCATTATGAACTGGTGTGCGAGATCATCTTTGCGCGCTACCGGTTCCGAAGCAGGTCGCGCACTCCCGGAAGGGAATATCTCAGTTTCGCTACCGTACTGACTTACTTTAAAAATGAAAGGAGTATGGTGAGCTGATAGTACGAATAAAATAGAAATCTAAAGATAAAAGCATGAAAAACAAATGTTTTAGGAACAGAAATGACTAAATTGATATTTTTTCCTTATTTTTGTATGTCCATTTTTGAATGATATGATACAGATAATACAATTAAAAGGAAAAGACAAACGTTTATATCGGCTGCTGGCACCTCTGGTTATGGATCCTGACGTGATACGTGCCAACAACAATTATCCGTTCAAAACGAGTGAAGACTACGTCTGGTATATTGCGGTCGATGGAAAAGAAGTGAAGGGATTTATCCCGGTGGAACAGAAAAGCAAGAAAAAGGCTGTAATAAACAATTACTATATAGGAGCTGAAAATACGGAGCGGGAAGAGATCTTATCCGATCTGCTGCCTGCTATAATAAAAGATTTCGGTCCTGAGAGCTGGCTGCTTCATTCCATCACATTTGTACAAGACAAAGAAATATTCGAAAAGTTCGATTTTACATCCATGGATAAGAAATGGACACGTTACGTTAAAATGTATAGATAGGAGGCTTATGGGGAAAAAAGTTGCAGGCGCTAAAAATGTATATGAGCTGGCACAAGAACGATTGAAAGTAATATTTAGCGAGTTTGATAATATATATGTATCATTTTCCGGAGGTAAGGATAGTGGGGTATTGCTGAATATGTGTATTGATTATATCCGGAAAAATAATTTGAAAATACGTTTGGGGGTCTTCCACATGGATTACGAGATCCAGTATAAGATGACCATCGACTATGTAGACCGGATACTGGAGGCCAATAAGGATATTCTGGATGTTTACCGAGTATGCATTCCTTTCCGGGTGTCGACCTGCACATCTATGTATCAGTCTTTCTGGCGTCCGTGGGAGGACAGCAAGAAGAATATATGGGTACGCTCCATGCCCAAGAAGGCGATGACAAAGGAGGATTTCCCTTTTTATAATACGTCAATGTGGGATTACGAGTTCCAGATGCGTTTTGCGCAATGGCTGCATAATAAGAAGGACGCGGTGCGCACCTGCTGCCTGATCGGAATCCGTACCCAAGAGAGTTTCAACCGCTGGAGATGCATCTACATGAGCCGCAAATTCCAGATGTATCATAAGTATAAATGGACTTCAAAAGTAGGTAACGATATTTACAACGCGTATCCTATTTATGACTGGAAGACGACGGATGTATGGACGGCCAACGGAAAGTTCCAATGGGATTACAATACGCTGTATGATCTGTATTATCGGGCAGGTGTCAATCTGGAGCGCCAGCGCGTGGCGAGTCCTTTCATTAATGAGGCACAGGAGAGTCTGCAACTCTACCGGGTGCTCGATCCCAACACTTGGGGCAAGATGGTCGGGCGGGTGAACGGAGTCAACTTCACCGGTATGTATGGCGGTACCCACGCTATGGGATGGCAGTCGGTGAAACTTCCTGAAGGATACACATGGCGGGAGTTTATGTATTTCCTTCTGTCCACGTTGCCGGAGCGGGCACGGAAGAATTATCTCCGGAAACTGTCGGTAAGTGTGAATTTCTGGCGGACGAAAGGAGGCTGCCTGAGCGACTCGACCATCCAGAAACTGATTGACGCCAAAGTGCCGATTGTCGTGATGGACAACAGCAACTATAAAACGTTGAAGAAACCCGTGCGCATGGAATATCAGGATGACATCGACATCCCGGAATTCAAGGAGATACCTACCTACAAGCGGATGTGCATCTGCATCCTGAAGAACGACCATGCCTGCAAATACATGGGATTCTCGCCTACAAAGGAGGAAATGAGCAAAAGAAGTCAAATAATGGAACAATATAGAATCATAGTATCATGAGTGTAGATAAAAGCCCTGTTTATGAGGTAAAGGCGGTGCCTGTGGAAAAAGTGTATGCCAACGATTATAACCCGAATGTGGTGGCTCCGCCTGAAATGAAGTTGCTCGAACTGTCTATCTGGGAGGATGGATTTACGATGCCCTGCGTGTGTTATTATGATAAGGAGGCCGACCGCTATATCCTGGTGGACGGTTACCACCGCTATACGGTACTGAAGACATCGAAACGGATTTACAAACGCGAGAACGGGCTGCTTCCGATTGTCGTGATAGACAAGGACCTGTCCAACCGTATGAGCTCGACCATCCGCCACAACCGTGCGAGAGGTATGCACAACATCGAATTGATGTGCAACATTGTTGCCGAACTTGACAAGGCGGGGATGTCGGATCAGTGGATTATGAAGAATATCGGTATGGACCGAGACGAATTGTTGCGTTTGAAACAAATTTCCGGGCTTGCCGACCTGTTTGCCAATCATGAGTTCAGTATTCCGGACGAAGTTGCCCCGACGGAAACGGAGCGTAAAGTGTTGTAACCAGGCAATTAGATATGTATGCTATTGTTAATTTGTCTTTTTTAGAAAATAACCTTTCTGAAAATTGTATATATTAATCAAATCGGTTACATTTGTAACCATAAACAAAACAGAGATAGCATCTATATTAGTAAACAATAGAATACATAAAATGAAAAGAATTCTGGTAAGTGGAGGGGCCGGCTTTATTGGTTCTCATCTTTGTACGCGGCTAATAAACAACGGTCACGAAGTGATATGCCTGGATAATTTTTTTACGGGGTCGAAAGACAACATCGCTCATCTGATGGGCAATCACCATTTTGAAGTAGTGCGGCATGATGTCACTTACCCATATTCTGCAGAGGTGGATGAAATATACAATTTGGCTTGTCCCGCGTCTCCCATTCATTATCAGCATGACCCTATACAAACGGCCAAGACGTCGGTGATGGGGGCTATCAATATGCTGGGATTGGCGATGAGACTGGATGCAAAGGTGTTGCAGGCTTCTACGAGCGAGGTGTACGGTGACCCGATTGTGCATCCGCAGCCGGAGTATTATTGGGGGAACGTAAATCCTGTGGGGTACCGTTCCTGCTACGATGAGGGGAAACGCTGTGCGGAGACATTGTTTATGGATTATCATCGACAGAATGATGTACGTGTGAAGATTATCCGCATATTCAATACGTATGGTCCGCGTATGCTGCCGAACGATGGGAGGGTAGTTTCAAACTTCGTTCTGCAGGCATTGAACAATGAAGACATCACGATATATGGAGATGGAAAGCAGACGCGCAGTTTCCAATATATCGATGATCTGATAGAGGGAATGATAAGGATGATGGAGACGGAGGACGATTTTACCGGTCCTGTGAATCTCGGCAATCCGAATGAGTTCTCGATACAGGAGTTGGCGAAAAAGATAATCGCCATGACGGGTTCTTCTTCGAAGATAGTGTTCAAGTCATTGCCGAACGATGATCCCAAGCAACGACAGCCGGATATAACGCTGGCAAGGAAAAAACTCGGTTGGGAGCCTACCATCGAACTGGAAGATGGGCTGAGCCGCATGATTGAGTATTTTAAGGGATCTAAAACGAATAAATAAGGTGATAATTATGAATGTAAAAATTAATCCTTCCGAATATAAAGTCCTCATTGTGGACGATGTCATTTCAAATGTACTATTATTGAAGGTGCTATTGAATAATGAGAAATTTCAGATTGTAACCGCCAGCAACGGTACGGAGGCTTTGGCGCAGGTGAAGAAAGAAAAACCGGATCTTGTGCTGTTGGATGTCATGATGCCGGACATCAGTGGATTTGACGTGGCGAAGCAGATGAAAGCTGATCCCGAAATGTCTGATATTCCTATCATTTTCCTGACTGCGCTGAATAGCACGGCGGATATAGTGAAGGGATTCCAGGTGGGAGGTAATGACTTTATTTCCAAGCCGTTCAATAAGGAGGAACTGATCATCCGTGTGACGCACCAGATTTCGCTGGTTGCCGCCAAACGGATCATTGTGGCGCAGACGGAGGAGTTGCGTAAGACGATCATGGGGCGTGACAAACTGTATTCTGTGATTGCGCACGACTTGCGTTCGCCGATGGGTTCTATCAAGATGGTGTTGAATATGCTGATTCTGAATCTGCCCAGCGAGACAATCGGTGAGGAGATGTATGAGTTGCTGACAATGGCGAACCAGACCACTGAGGATGTGTTCTCACTGCTCGATAATTTGCTGAAATGGACGAAAAGCCAGATCGGTAAGTTGAAGGTGGTTTATCAGGAGCTCAATATGGTGGAAGTCGTAGAGGGTGTAAGTGAGATCTTTACGATGGTGGCCGGTCTGAAGAACATTAAAATTGTGCAGGATATGCCTGTGGTGCCCGTGGTTGTCCGTGCGGATATAGATATGCTTAAGACGGTGATCCGTAACCTGATAAGTAATGCAATCAAGTTTAGCAATGAGGGCTCGGAAGTGCTGGTGTCACTGACTGAGGAGGACGGTATGGCTATCGTCAGCGTGAAGGATAGTGGCTGCGGCATCGATGAGGAGAACCAAAAGAAACTGCTGCATACGGATACGCATTTCAGTACCTTCGGCACTAACAACGAGGAAGGTTCGGGACTGGGATTGCTGCTGTGCCAGGATTTCATCGTCAAGAATGGAGGCAAACTCTGGTTTACTTCGAAGAAGGGAGAGGGATCTACATTCAGTTTCTCGGTGCCGCTGCTGGAGAAGTAAGTGTTATAATTATACAGACTAAAAATAATAAACAGGGCATAATTTGCATAGATATGTAAATCATGCCCTGTTTTATTGGTATATTCTACTTTCGTCTATCGCTTACAGATTGCCTTGAAGTCGCAATACGCACATTTCTTTATGTCCTCTGTCTGCGTGAAAAGTTCTTTCTCGTCAAATATTTCTTCTAATAAAGCTTGCAGACGTTCACGGAACTCGTCTTCAAAGAAAGCGAAGTTGTTCACCGGTATCTTCGGTTTGCGGGGTTCTCCCATTTCAATGACAGGCGAATAGCTCTCTGAGGCGGCACGATGAATATAAAGCAAGGCGGGAGCTACCATTAAAGGCTGTTTCCGGCTCATGATGGCGGCATACAGGAACGTCTGGAAGATATAATTGGGACGCGTTTCCGAAGGAGTGAACAGTTGCTCGATATTGGCAGGAATCTTCGGGCTTCCTCCTGTTTTATAGTCTACGATACGTAATGTACCTTCTTTGGCGTCCATGCGGTCGATTGTTCCACCGAGACGGAGCGTTAAAGGGCCTAAGGCAGTCTGTATGGTTATCTTCTCCGATACCTTTTTCTCCATAGCGACCATCTCGAAAGGAGTGTATTGGAGGTCGTTACGAAGCAACTGTTTCAAGTAAGAAACGATTACTTTGGAATTGATGAGCTGCACACCGTTGTATTCGGGCTTCTCTTCCGGTGCGACTTTGAACAGTTCCTGCTTGAAGGCTTGGTCTACATAACCTTGCAGCTTTATTTCGTCACGCAGCAGACGTTCCAAGTCCTCTCTCTGAATCATTTTTCCGTTGGCTGTCAGGTCAGTGTAAGCCAGTTGGGCGGAGAGGTGGAAGATCGTTCCGAACAGGGCGGAATCGATTTCCGCACTTACTTCATCCGGCGTTTTCAGTCCGGCAACGTATCGGTAATAGAACCTCAGCCGACAATCAAGATAAGTGTTGAGAGCAGAAGGAGAAAGGATGACGGATTCGGGCTGGGCAGTATCGTAGGCACGGTAAAGCCGTCTCAGAATTTCCGGAGTTTTTTCTATTTGTATCTCCAGCGTGTTTTGCGGAGATTGTCCGGCTTCCAGATACTCGCGGGTGATCTCGTGCGGACCTTCCACCAGCAGTTGCAGCATGAAACGGGACTCTTCGCCACGATTCAGTCCGTCCGAAGAGGTGTTGTAGAGCAGCGTGATATTCTCTGCCCGTTGAATCAGACGGTAGAAGTAGTAAGCGTATACTGCGTTTTTATGTTCGATGGTCGTCATACCGAAGGCTTTGCGGAGGTTGTAGGGGATGAAGGAGGACTCTCCACCGGCTTTCGGAAGTTGCCCCTCGTTGAGCGACAACATGATAAGATTGCGGAAATCGAGGTTACGTGTCTCCAGCACTCCCATGATTTGCAGTCCGATAGCCGGTTCTCCGTGGAAGGGGATATTGGAAGCGGTCAGCACTTTAGTAATAAGACGTTTCAGGGTATCGGTACGCACGCTTAATTCTCCGCTTTCTATCAGGCTGTATAATCTGTTTATTTTCAGGTGACTCTGGAAGATGGATTCCCGATATAGCTGGTTGAAAATATCGTCATATTCCCCTTCTTTGCGATAGAGGATGGATATGCTTTTGATTAATCGGAGCAGGTAGTCGCATAACTCCCTGATATTGCTTTGCGGAGTGAAAAGGATAGTCAGAAAATCATCTTTTTTCAGTTCCGACGGGAGCGGATAGAAACGGTTGGTCTTTGTCAGCTCGCGTTCCAGGCGGGTGGCATGATCTGATAGTTGCCGGGTGTAGGGGTGTTTTAATATTTTTGATACGGCTTCGTAGGTGAAACGTCCGGTATCCGGTCGATAGCCGTTGGTCTGTAATTCCATAGCTGCGTTGATGAAGCTGTACACCGGAGTTTGCGCCAATGGGAATCCCATAGTGATATTTACGTTTTGCACATCCTGTGGGATGGAGTGAAGCACGGGGAGGAGCAGGGCTTCGTTGCAGAGCACGATGGCGTTTTCCTTTTCGCTGACTATCTGCGTTGTGTGAGTCTGGGTTGCTTTTACCCATTCGGGCAGGAAGCGGGCTTGTGCATTTTCGGTGGAAGCGGAGATATAACGTATCTTTTTCGGCTTCCGGAAGATGTCGAAATAACTTTCCGGCAGTTCGTTGGGGAAGTCGATGAGGTTGCGTTTGATAAATTCTCCGGCTTCGTGCTTGGAGATTCGTTGGGTATAGAAGAGGTCGTAATCCCAATAAAACATGGCTTTCCCGGCTTTTTGCAGCTTTTGGAAGAATTCTTTCTCTACTTTGTTCAGTACGTTGAAACCGACGAATACGTATTTATCGTATTTGAGCCGGTCGGCATCGAGTTGTTCGATAACGTTCCGGTAGAGCATACCTTCGTAGGCAATGCCCAGTTCGGCAAGCTTCTCCCGATAACGATGATAGATAATACCCAGTTTGTCCCAGAGGGATATGAATTTTTCCTTGAGTTCGGTACGCCGTTCGATGGAGAAGTTCTGAAAGAATTGCCGGATAGCTTCTTCCTGTTCTTCATCGAGGAATTCGTAGTCGTCCATCAGGTTCTTCAGGTCTTGCAGATTGCTGAACAGTTTGTCTGCATCCACCATATTTTTGTCTACGTCGTCGAAATCGCTAATCAGCAGTTCACCCCAGAAGTAAAAATCGTCCAGCGTCTCCCGACTTTCGGTTTCTTCTTTGAATACTTTATAAAGCTCACAGACCAAACGGATCGGATCCCCTGCCTTTTGTACGGATAGTTTCTGCAACAGGTCACTGATACTCATGGCGGCAGGCGACCAGATAGGTTGGTCGGATTCTTCTGCCAGGTATTCGTTAAAAAACAGGTTAGCGCGTTTGTTGGGGAAAACGAGCACGGTGCGCGACAGGTCGTTTCCTATTTTCGTATATAAGTCATGGGCGACTAGTTGGAGAAATGGTTGCATATCGGATAATCATTTTTAGTCTGTGACAAAGATACGATATAGAAGTGAAAGAATAAGCGGAATATAGGAAATTAGCTTCTTTAAGATATCTCGATCTGCAGAAAGTTGCTTAATTGATCAACTTTTGCTATCTTTGCCGTATGAATAGAAAAGTAATAGCATACGAAAACTACTATAAAGATTTTTTTGACACCTTAGATAAAGGTACACAAGAAAAAGTCTTGTATGGCTTGCTCTTATTAAAGACTCAAGATAAACTGCCTGCAAAGTATGTGAAATTTCTCAAAGATGGTTTATATGAGTTAAGAATAGAATGGCAAGGTAATATTTATCGGATTTTCTTTTGTTATGATGAAGGACGCATTGTTATATTATTCAATGGTTTTCAAAAGAAAACGCAGAAAACTCCCGATAGAGAAATTGATAAAGCATTAAAACTAAAGAAAGAATATTATGAGCGAAAAAGAACTGAAGATGTTTGATGTCGATGCACAGTTGGACGCTGTGTTTGGCAAAGAAGGAACTCCGGAGCGTAAGGCTGCCGAAGATAGAGCCAATGCTTTCTTTACCGGGCAGATAATTGAAGAGGCTAGGAAGAAAGCTAAAATGACACAAGAGGAACTTGCTAAAAAGATTGGGACAAACAAATCTTATATTTCCCGTGTTGAAACAGGAAAAACAGAGCCTAAAGTCTCTACTTTTTATCGTATTGCTTCAGCCTTAGGTATGACGGTTGAATTGACCCCTGCTATGTGAAAGCTAAGATAAAATAATATGAATTTTCCTAATGTCTTTACTAATGAGGGGATGTCATAATGAATAATAAAACGCAGATTAACGCAAATCATCGCAGAAGTTTTTATAAGTCGTAACTGAAATAATCTGCGATAATTTCAGTTAATCCTGCGTTTTTCCCCCTTCTATACTTTTTCTATTCTCTCCTCATCCACATACCACAGATAACCGGTAATATTTTCGTACCCCATCTTAGAAAGTAACTGCATATATCCCTTCACCTGCTTGTTATATTTAGGATTCTCCTTGCCAAACTTAAAGTCTACTACAACCACCTGATTCTCTTTCATCATCACACGGTCCGGACGGCGGGTTTGCAGCACACCTTTCTCCTTGTAGATGATGGCACATTCGCTGAATAACGTCCATTCTCCTGAGTACCAATCCTGTATTTCGGGGGAAGAGAAAGCCTTTTGCACCACTTCGCGCACCATTCCCTCTTTTTCATCATCCCGGATAACCCCTTCAAAGACAAGGCGGTCGATAGCGGAATCGATGTCCTCTTCCGTCTCAATGGCGGAGAATAAGGTATGCAACAAACGGCCGCGATTGATAAAACGATCGTCGGAATCTTCCTCCTCAATGCCCTGAATAAAGTCCGCAGAACGGTTGGATTGGCGGAACTCGATGTCGTGCCGCATGGATTCCATACGGATAGGACGTTTCTCCGGTTTTTGAGTAAGTTTGTTGGTCGAAGTCTTGGCCTTTTCTTCTTCCGAAGAACAAAGTTCACCCTGCTCGTAACACTCTTCGTCCCATTCTATATCCTCTTTCAGCGCCACTACCGGAAGAACATTCGCCAATACTTCCGACATTGTACCCTTTTGGCCTTTCTTGCTCCAGATGATGAGATTCTTTCCTGCACGGGTGAAGGCAACATAGAGCAGATTCAGGTTATCCACCCAAAGTTGCAGGCGTTCGTTCAAGTAATCATCCCCGTAGATAGATTCCGCCATTTGTGTGGAATAATTAATGGGAAGGATATCCAGCCCATCGAACGGAGCCACCTGCGGGGTACACCACACAAGCTGACCATTCGTCTCGTTCTCCAACTTCCAGTCGCAGAAAGGAAGAAGTACCGTATGGAACTCCAGTCCTTTGGATTTGTGTATGGAGAAGATGCGGATACCCTCCACCTCACCGCTTGGAATCGTCTTGCCGCACAACGTTTCGTCCCAATAACGGATGAATCCGTCGAGCTCGGAAGAGTTACTTTGCAGATAATCCGTCACTGCATCGAAAAAGGCGAACAGGTAAGCGTCCTGATCGCTGATGCGGTTCATCTCGAAGATACTGAAAAGTTCCTCCAAAAGTTCGTAGAGAGGCATTAACCGCAGTTCTTCCAGCTTCTCAAGGAATGCGGCAGGAAGATAATTCTCTACGGGAAGAAGTAGGAGCGTGTTCCAGTCCAGCCCTTTCCGCAGCACTTCGTTCTGATAAGCCACAGCAAGTTGGGCACGCGCTATCTTGTTGTTCCCGTCGGAGAGATAACGCAAGGCGTCCAACATCATGCAGATAGCGAGCGAGGCGTCAAGGCGGAAAGCTTCGTCCGACACGATCTTATAATGCAGCTCCTTGTCAAAGTAATCGGCAATGCGGGGAATGTTCTTATTCTTCCGCACGAGAATCGCTATATCATTCAGCCGTACGCCGGAGGAGAGAAGACGGTTCACCTCTTCACCTAAGCTGATCAATGTCTGTTCGGTATAGCCATGTTCCTCATCGGGTTCGAGGAACGAAACCTTCACGTAACCCTTTTCCGTTTTCTTGGAAGATTCCTGCACGACATCAGCGTAGGCTTTCTGCAAATCCTTGCAGTCTTCGCCCAACTGACTGCGGTATATCCCGTTCAGATAATCGGCGGCGGCAGTAAAAACACGGTTGTTGAAACGGATGATATTGGTTTCGCTCCGCCGGTTGGTAGCCAATGTCCTTACATGGATGGGGAAATGCTCAATGCGGTCGTTCAGACTATTCAGAATCCCCCAGTCACCATTCCGCCAACGGTAAATGGACTGTTTGACATCTCCCACAATCAAGCTGTCCGCTCCTTGCGAAAGCCCTTCGAGCAAAAGCAGTTTGAAATTCCCCCATTGCATTCGGCTGGTATCCTGAAACTCGTCTATCATCACGTTGCGGATATTGGTTCCTATCTTTTCGAATACAAAAGAGGAATCACCGTCTTTCACCAATTGATGAAGCAGGGCATTGGTGTCCGACAATAAGAAACGGTTGTTATCGTGGTTCAGTTGGCGCACTTCCTCGTCGATATTGGCAAGAAGCTGCACTTTATTGAGATGTTGCAGAGACAGTCGGCAACTGTTCAGCAACAGGTTATTTTTTGAACGGAGCTTTTCCGCATCCTCCAGGATATGTATCAGACTGGAATCTGCCAAAGCGATGATGTCCGCGTAGCGGGAAGAACTTTTTGCCGCCCAGTTCTTTGCATCTTCCAGACACTTCTCCACAGTCGCATTGCGGATATCGTTTCCTAAGATACCATTATTCAGTTTACGGAAATAACTGCCGATTCCGCGTGAACCGTTTTTCAGATCGTCGGCGGTTAGCGCATGGCCTTCCAATTCCTCCTCAAAATGATCATAGAAACCTTTCATTTCTTCCAGCACTTCGGCTTCCAGCTCTTTCAGTTGCTTACGGTATTCCTTGATGGTGTCCGGATTGCGCAACCGCTTCCGAAGTCCTTCTCCTTTTTCAATATAGCCCTCGTCAAAGATATTGCGACCGAAATTTTTCACCTCATCCGATACATTCCAACGCTTGTCGTCGGCAATCCGTTCGTTGATATAGTCCAGCAGCCACGCGAGGACAGGAGAGGTGGGACCGAGTTTCTCAATCATGCTGTCTACCGCATCGCTGAGTACTTCGGTATTGTTCAGCTCGATATTCAGATTCGGGCTGAGTTCCAGTTCCCGCGCCAGGTTACGCATGACGGATTGGAAGAACGAGTCGATGGTTTCCACCCGGAAACGGCTGTAATCGTGCAACATATAGCCGAGAGCGACTCCCGCCGCTTCCCGTATTTCCTGCTCCGCCCTTCCGGTTTCTTTTTTTATCCGGTCGAGATAGGCTTGGGAATCTCTGTCACCTATCTGAATGCCATATAGCTGGCTGAGAATACGCTCTTTCATTTCAGCCGTTGCCTTATTGGTAAAGGTAACGGCCAGAATCTGACGGTAGGCACGCGGATTGAGGATTAATAATTTAATGTATTCCACTGCAAGGGTAAACGTTTTACCCGAACCGGCGGAAGCCTTATATACTAAAAGTTCACTCATGCTTATTGTAAATCTGTTAATAGAATTTTTTCATAAAGTCCGGTCCGAAATAGAATAGGAATAAATGTAAGACAAAAATAGTCAAAAGAAGTAGAGAAAAGAAATAAAAACACGAGATTTTTTTAGGAGGAGTAATCTTACATCGTGAAAAGATTAAGTGAGCGCACGGTTGAAATGATAATAAATGAAAAAAACAAAGGGAAGACGTTAGTAGTTTCCTCCCTTTAGTTGTACTATATATAGATTGGTCAGAAAAATGAGTTTATTCATCTATATACTATGATTTATGCAACAGAATAAAACTGCTTCTCAACGAAAGACTATTAACCCGGCTTGCTGGGTTCCCACTGCTTACTTTGCAATGGGACTTCCCTTTATTGCCATTAATCTGGTTTCCGTATTTATGTTTAAGGATCTGGGAGTGTCGGATACACAAATCGCATTCTGGACTTCCCTTATTATGATGCCTTGGACGCTGAAATTCTTGTGGAGCCCTTTTCTTGAGATGTTCCGGACAAAGAAATTCTTCGTACTGGTGACCGAATTGTTGAGCGGAGTGTTGTTTGGAGTGGTGGCTTTTTCTTTATTCTTCGACTATTTCTTCGCTATCAGTATTTCGACGATGGCGGTGATTGCTTTTAGCGGCGCGACACATGATATTGCTTGCGACGGTGTATATATGGCGGAACTGAACAAAGAGGATCAGGCGAAATATATCGGTGTGCAAGGTGCTTTCTATAATGTAGCCAAACTGGTAGCTAACGGTGGACTGGTCGCTATGGCAGGTGCATTGGCGGAACATTTCGGGGCGATAGAGGGAGCTTCAATCGATGCCAATAAAGGTGCGTATTCGTCTGCATGGATGATTATTTTCGCAGTAATCGCAGTGATAATGGTATTGATAGGTATCTATCATATAAAGGTACTGCCTTCTACACAGATTCCCTCAACAACGAAAAAAACGACTTCGGAAGTGGGACGGGAATTGGTAGGTGTGATTGCTAATTTCTTTACTAAAAAGCATATTCTTTATTATATCTGTTTCATCATCCTCTACCGTTTGGCGGAAGGATTCATAATGAAGATTGCTCCGCTGTTTCTGCGTGCGTCGAGAGAAGCGGGCGGGTTGGGACTGTCTTTGAAGGAGATTGGTACATTGAACGGAATTTTTGGTTCTGCCGCTTTCGTGTTAGGTTCACTGTTGGCAGGTATTTATGTATCTAAGTTCGGATTGAAGAAGACTTTGTTCACTCTCTGCTGCATCTTCAATCTTCCGTTTGTGGCTTATACTTTCCTTGCGGTGGTGCAGCCTACCGATGTGTATCTGATAGGAACGTGCATTACGATGGAGTATTTTGGCTATGGCTTCGGGTTTGTCGGATTGACGTTGTTTATGATGCAACAGATTGCTCCGGGAAAACACCAGATGTCGCATTATGCTTTTGCATCAGGAATCATGAATCTGGGAGTCATGCTCCCGGGAATGGTTAGCGGGTATTTCAGTGACCTGCTGGGCTACCGGAACTTCTTTATTTATGTTCTGATAGCAACTATACCGGCTTTTCTGATTACTTATTTCATACCGTTTACGTATGACGATTCAAAAAAATAACAATATAAACAATCAAAGCTCATGAATAAAATTCAAATTCCTTGGGAAGATCGTCCTGTCGGATGTACGGACGTTATGTGGCGTTACTCACAAAATCCAGTTATCGGACGTTATCATATTCCTTCATCCAATAGTATTTTCAATAGTGCCGTCGTTCCTTTTGAGGATGGTTTTGCAGGCGTATTCCGTTGTGATAACAAAGCTGTACAGATGAATATCTTTGCAGGTTTTAGTAAGGACGGAATTCATTGGGATATCAATCATGAACCTATTCAGTTTAAAGCCGGCAACACGGAGATGATCGAATCGGAATATAAATATGACCCCCGTGTGACGTGGATTGAAGACCGTTATTGGGTGACTTGGTGCAACGGTTATCATGGTCCTACCATTGGCATTGCTTATACTTTCGACTTTAAGGAGTTCTTCCAATGCGAAAATGCTTTCCTGCCTTTCAACCGTAACGGTGTGCTTTTCCCGCAGAAGATAGACGGTAAATATGCCATGCTGAGTCGTCCCAGTGATAACGGGCATACTCCGTTCGGTGATATATATATCAGTTATAGCCCGGATATGAAGTACTGGGGAGAACATCGTTGCGTGATGAAAGTGACTCCTTTCCCGGAAAGCGCCTGGCAGTGTACGAAGATCGGAGCCGGTTCCGTACCTTTCCTTACGGATGAAGGCTGGTTGCTGTTCTATCACGGTGTGATTACTACCTGCAACGGTTTCCGCTATGCAATGGGAGCTGCCATACTCGATAAGGATCATCCGGAAAAAGTGCTGTATCGTACCCGCGAATATTTGTTAGGTCCGGCTGCCCCATACGAACTGCAGGGAGATGTGCCGAATGTAGTATTCCCTTGTGCCGCATTGCAGGATGGCGAACGTGTAGCTGTTTATTATGGCGCCGCCGACACTGTTGTGGGTATGGCCTTCGGATATATTAAAGAGATTATCGACTTTACTAAACGGACAAGTATCATTTAATAAAGCCATGAAACGTATTCTATTAACTTACACACTTGCTTTCGCCCTTCTTCCCGTATATGCGGGGGAGGGCGGAAGTCCCCCCGCTGATAAGAGTCTTCCGGTTGATTACGTAGATCCTTTTATCGGAACGACCAATTTCGGCACGACCAATCCCGGAGCGGTGTGTCCGAACGGAATGATGTCCGTAGTTCCTTTTAATGTGATGGGCTCTTCGGAAAACACGTATGATAAAGATGCACGATGGTGGTCTACTCCATACGAATATACCAATTGTTTCTTTACAGGATATGCTCATGTCAATCTGAGCGGAGTAGGTTGTCCGGAATTGGGGTCTTTACTTTTAATGCCCACTACCGGAGAGCTGAATGTGGATTATAAAGAATACGGAAGTAAATATAAGGATGAGCAGGCTTCACCGGGTTATTATTCCAATTATCTGACAAAATATAACATCAAGACAGAGGTTTCCGCTACTCCACGTACAAGTATCGCCCGTTTTACTTTTCCAAAAGGCAAAAGCCATATATTGCTGAATTTAGGAGAGGGACTGACGAACGAAAGTGGTGCTATGCTCCGCCGTGTCAGTGATTGCGAGGTGGAAGGCATGAAACTGCTCGGTACGTTCTGTTATAATCCTCAAGCTGTTTTCCCCATTTACTTTGTGATGCGGGTTAAAAAGGTTCCTTCTGTAACCGGCTACTGGAAGAAGCAACGTCCGATGACGGGTGTGGAAGCCGAATGGGATGCGGATCAGGGGAAGTATAAACTCTATACCCGCTATGGAAAAGAAATAGCCGGTGATGATATCGGGACTTATTTTTCTTTTGAAACGGAAGAGGGAGAACAGGTGGAAGTGCAGATGGGAGTTTCCTTTGTGAGCATTGAAAATGCCCGGTTGAACCTGAACCGTGAACAGGAAGGAAAGAATTTTGAGCAGATTCTTGCCGAAGCGCATGCTAAATGGAATGACGACTTGTCACGTATCACTGTAGAGGGCGGAACGGATGCGCAGAAGACTGTGTTTTATACGGCACTCTATCATCTGCTGATTCATCCTAATATCTTGCAGGATGTCAACGGAGAATATCCGGCAATGGAAAGCGATAAGATTATGACGACAAAGGGAGACCGCTATACGGTATTTTCTCTTTGGGATACGTATCGCAATGTTCACCAATTGTTGACACTGGTTTATCCGGAACGCCAGATGGAGATGGTACGCACCATGTTGGATATGTATCGTGAACATGGGTGGTTGCCGAAATGGGAATTGTATGGGAGAGAGACATTGACAATGGAAGGCGACCCTAGCATTCCGGTGATTGTAGATACATGGATGAAGGGTTTGCGTGACTTTGATGTGGAGCTGGCATACGAAGCAATGTACAAATCGGCTACACTGCCGGGAGCGGACAATCTGATGCGTCCTGACAATGACGATTATCTGTCGAAAGGATACGTGCCCCTCCGCGAACAGTATGACAATTCGGTATCTCACGCTTTGGAGTATTATATTGCAGATTTTGCACTTTCCCGTTTTGCAGAGGCTTTGGGTAAGAAAAAGGATGCGGAACTGTTCTATAAGCGGTCTTTAGGGTATAAACATTATTATAGCAAGGAGTTCGGAACGTTCCGTCCGATATTGCCTGACGGTACTTTTTATAGTCCGTTTAATCCGAGACAGGGAGAGAACTTCGAGCCGAATCCCGGTTTTCATGAAGGAAGCTCCTGGAATTATACATTTTATGTGCCGCATGATGTATATGGACTGGCAAAGTTGATGGGGGGCAAGAAATCTTTCATTGACAAGTTGCAGATGGTGTTTGATGAAGGACTTTATGATCCTGCCAACGAACCGGATATTGCATATCCTTATTTGTTCTCTTATTTTAAAGGAGAGGAATGGCGCACGCAGAAAGAAACGCAACGGTTGTTGGATAAGTATTTTACAACGAAGCCGGATGGTATCCCCGGAAATGATGATACGGGAACGATGTCTTCATGGGCTATTTTCAATATGATAGGTTTCTATCCGGATTGTCCGGGATTGCCGGAATATACATTGACGACTCCGGTATTCGACAAGGTGACTATTCGCCTGGATCCGAAATGGTATAAAGAAAAGGAATTAGTGATTGAAAGTAATCGCGCCCAACCGGGAACTCTTTATATCAATAAGGTGTTACTGAATGGAAAGAAATTCAATAAATATCGTATCACACATGATGAACTTGTTCATGGTCAACACATATATTTTGATTTGAAATGACGCACAGTGTTTCATAGGTATCGTTTTTGGGTTGACAGGGCTGTCGGACATTTCAGGGTCCGGCAGCCCATTTTTCTTCTCATTCTTTTCTCTTCTTCTCTCTTTCCTTCTTTTATTTTCTTCTTTGTGTTATAAGCGATTACAAAATTCTCTTTCATTCGTCTAGTACATAAATCGTGTATAAAATAGAATGATAATGAAAAGGAATTTGTTGAAGTGTATCCTATGGGTATTACTGCTTGCCGGATGTTTCCCTCTATTGGCCGTTGCCGGAGCGCAACAAAAAGAACAGCGTTATAAGATTGCCGTATGCGACTGGATGATTCTGAAACGTCAGAAAATCGGTTCTTTTCAATTGGTGCATGAATTGAAAGGGGATGGCGTGGAACTGGATATGGGCGGTCTTGGCAAAAGAGAAAGATTTGATAATAAGCTCCGTGAACCTCATTTCCAGCAATTGTTTCGGGAAACTGCACAGAAATTCCAAGTAGAAGTTTCATCTATTGCCATGTCCGGATTTTACGGGCAGTCTTTTTTAGAACGGACTAATTACAAAGAATTGGTCCGGGAATGTTTGGACGCCATGCAAGTGATGGGGGCTAAGGTAGCTTTTCTTCCATTAGGAGGTATTAAGGCCGGATGGGAGAATGAGCCGGAACTTAGAATGGCAGTAGTAAAACGTTTGAAAGAGGTAGGAGATATGGCAGCTTCCGAAGGTCTGGTCATCGGTATAGAAACTCAGCTTGATGCAAAAGGGGAGGTGAAACTGCTGAAAGAGATAAATTCTCCCGGTATCAAGATCTATTTCAAATTTCAGAATGCATTGGAGAATAGACGGGATTTGTACAAAGAGCTTAAGATTCTGGGGAAAAAGAGAATTTGTCAGATTCATTGCACAGATACGGACGGAGTTACCCTGCCTTTCAACAAGCGGCTGGACATGAATAAGGTAAAAAAGACGCTCGATAAGATGGGATGGAGCGGATGGCTGGTCGTGGAACGCTCGCGAGATAAGGAGGATGTAAGGAATGTGAGGAAGAATTATGGAACGAATATCGAGTACTTAAAGAAGGTGTTTCAAGAGTGATAGGGTTGGGGAGATGTGTAGTCCTTAGTTTGAATGAAAAGATTTTTTCATTTTACTCTTTTTAAGTGATTACAACTTTCTTAGTTATACGTCTTAATATTGAATATCACTAGAATTAGAAGATATAATATATTATTTTTGTTTAAATTAAAATTTAATCTATGAAGAGTAAGATGAAGATTAAAATTAAATTAGTAGAGAGTCTATGGCTTCTGGCTATGGCTCTTTTCATTGTCTCTTGTGCGAAGGGTGTCGATGACAGTGAGACATTTTCTGGAGGTGTGACAAACGCACAGTTAGAATCACCGGAGGAAATAAACTTCGCAACGACAACGAATGCTGATGGTTCGGAAAATCTGAAGTTAAGTTGGTCGGTTGTTATGGGAGCTGGTGGTTATAAAGTGAATGTTCATAATATGAATGATCCTGTAAATCCGGTTGCAGTCGTGACGGATAGTATTATAGATGGTTCTTCTATGTCATTTGCGAAGTTGGAGGATACGAATTACCATATAAGTGTGCTGGCTCTTGGTAATGAAAAGTTGAATAATACAGATGCACAGACGGCTACGGAAAAAGATTACAAAGCTTTTGAGGCAGTAGCAACGATTCATGAAGGTGAAAGCCTTGCAGAATATGTCAATAATGATATGCCGGATTTTGCCCAAAATCTGGAACAATGTATTGTGCTGGAACCTGGTGTTACATACCAACTGGATGCTATTGCCGATTTTGGAATGAATGCTGTGACATTGCGCGGAGATGTGGAAAATCGTCCGACAATTGTTATCGGAACGGATGGAGGATTGGTTACACAAGGGGGCTTGAAAATTAAGAATGTGAATATAGACTGTACAGAAATGAGTGCAAAAGGAGTCATTTCTTTGAGTAGCACTCCTAGCGAGGCTTTAACAACAACCTCTCTTGGATATCAAGGTGGGAGTCTTATGGCAGATTGTTATATTATTAATAATCCAATTATTCTTCAAGGATGTAATTTGAAAAATGTTAAAAACGGTATTCTTTATGATAATGGAAAAAAATGGGGAATAAGAGACTTTCGTATAATGAATAGTATTGTACAACTAAATAATAGTGGGTCTAATCCAATAATAAATGTAGCTGGGGGCGGAGGAGTAAAAGATCTGACAGTCAAGAATAGTACGATCTACAATTTGTCCACTAAAGCTAATGCTCCTTTCCTAAAATATAGTAATGCTCAACCTAAAAAGATGTTTGGTGATAATGATCAGACAGGTAGTCTTACTATTACTAATAACACTTTTAGTCGAGTAATGAGTTCATATAAGTTTGGAGACCGAATACCAAATGCAAATATTATAACAGTGAACTTTAGTTATAATATATTTCATGATGTATATCAAATGTATCAAGCTGTAGTTACTCAAGCGACAAGAACAACTATCGGTAACACTATTTTTGGAGTAACCAAAACAACACATGAAAATGATATAAATCGTACGGATTCTAACGGCAGACCTCTTGCAACTTTTGAAAACCCGAATTTTGCAGGCCCGATTGATTTAGAATTCGACTTTACCAAGACGAATGGTGGTGTTGATTTTACTCCTCGCGGTAATGTCGCTATTGAATATAAAGCCGGTGACCCGCGTTGGTATGAATAATGAAAATATAATACTTATAAAGATGAAACATAAGAATATGCTCAAATTATGTCTAAGTATGTTTCTGGCTTTTATGATGGCTTTGCCAACTTTGGCTCAGAATATAACATACAAAGGAGTTGTTGTAGATGAGAGCGGAGAACCTATCATCGGTGCTTCCGTAAAAGTAGCAGGCACAACAACAGGAACTATTACAGACTTGGATGGAAAGTTTCAAGTAGTTGTACCCTCTGGAAAGCAAGTTGAAGTATCCTATATCGGATATATTACGCAAGTCTTGACAAACTTCAAGCAAACAAAAATAATATTGAAAGAAGACTCAAAACAATTGGATGAGGTTGTGGTAGTAGGTTATGGTACACAAAAGAAAGCGCATTTGACCGCTGCTATCGCTACAGTACCGATAGATGAAATCCAAGATATTTCCAGTGGTAGTCTTGCCAACACGTTAAGTGGTCTCGTAAATGGTGTCAGCGTCAGTGGAGGTAATTCTCGTCCAGGAGAGAACGCTCGGATTAGTATCCGTCAGAATGATGTTTTAACTTCCATGAAGGCAACCAATGTAGAACCTTTGTACGTAATCGATGGCTATATTTATCCGACAGAGGTAAAGGTCGGAAGTACTACTGAAAATCTAGGAGCAACAGCTTTCAACAATTTGGATCCTTCTGTGATAGAGAGTATTTCAGTATTGAAAGATGCGGCAGCTGCTGTGTATGGAGCCCGTGCTGCAAATGGCGTTATATTGGTTACTACCAAGAAAGGGAAACTGGGAGCACCTAAAGTCTCATATAGTGGAACATTCGGTATTGCTAATGAAGTGTCACGTGCAAAGATGTTGAACGCATATCAGTATGGTCAACTTTGGAATGCAGTGCGTGCAGCCGACCCGACTGATTCTTCTATCAATTTACAGACAGATTTGTTTCAGGCTGATGAATTGTCTGCCATGAAAGGATTGAACTATGATTTGTTGGATAAATATTGGAAAACAGCATTGACTCAACAGCATAGTATAAATATAACCGGTGCAACGGAAAGAGCCAGCTACTTTGCAGGTATTTCTTATTACGATCAAGATGGTAACTTGGGTAATCTGGATTATAATCGTTGGAATTATCGTGCAGGCGTTGATGTTAAGATCAGCAAGTGGTTGAAAGCTAATTTGCAGGTTTCCGGAGATTACGGAAAGAAAAATACTCCTAACCTGAAAGTCGGAGGTTCTAATAGTGAAATGGATTATAATCTTTTATTGACTCATCCCCGTTATATACCGGAAGAGGTGAATGGAAATCCTATTGCCAGCTATGGTGTCAGCAACACTCAGATTAGTGATTCGCAAAACTATTCATTTTCCACCCTTCAAAACTTAGGTGATTATAATAAGACTATGACATCCAATATGAATATCAATGCCGGAATTGAATATGATTTTGGTTGGAATAAATGGCTTAAAGGGTTGAAACTGAAATTCTCTTACTCAAAAAGTATTAATAGCTCAAAGAATAATCAATATGGTTCTTCGTATAAATTGTATTATTTAGCTAAGCGCTCAGGTAGTGGAGAACACCTATATACTCCTATTGCCGGTGCAGAAGATGCGTACGAAGCACTGATGAATGATAATAATTTTCTGTTGGCCAACAATGGAGCTGCTATCTATAACGGTGACACATCTTATTTGTCTCGCGATATGAACCGTACAGACAACTATCAGATGAACTTTATGGCAACTTACAACAGAAGTTTTGGAGATCATAATGTAGGCGCTTTGTTCTCTATTGAACGCTCTGAAGCAGAAAGTGAATATCTGAATGGTAGTGTAACCGATCCTTATGAGTTTACTACCGGTCAATCTAATTCCGTAGGCGCTAACAGTACAGCCGGTACAGTATTCACACGTGCTGAATCCGGAACATTATCTTATATTGGTCGTATAAATTACGCTTATGCGGACAAATATCTGTTGGAGTTCTTACTTCGTTCAGATGCTTCCACAAAATTTGCACCTGACAATTATTGGGGATTTTTCCCGTCAGTTTCAGCCGGTTGGGTTATCTCACAAGAGGATTGGTTTAAAAAGAATGTGAAATGGGTTGATTACTTGAAAGTACGCGCTTCTTTCGGTTTGACAGGGCGTGATAATACGGTGGCATGGCAATGGATGCAGAATTATTCGACAGATAAGGATAAAGGTCCTATCTTTGGCACCGGGACTACAGTCAATGCGGGTAGTCACATTACACTCAACAAGAATAATTCGGCAGTCAATCCGAATGCACATTGGGATAAATCTTACAAAGCAAACTTCGGACTTGATTTCAATGTCTTGAATAATCGTCTGACATTTAATCTTGACGGATATTATGAATGGAATCGTGAAATGTTGTTGCCGTATATAGCTTCTATTCCAGGAACCGTTGGTACACAGTCCGCTTATATGAATTACGGTGAACTGGACACTTATGGAGTTGAATTATCTATGACATGGAGAGATAAGATCGGAAAAGATTTTAAATATAAGATATCGGTAAATACCGGATATTCGGATAATAAAGTGTTAGTGAAAGACTGGGATAATCCTATGACTTTTAAGAGCATACGTGAAGGAGACCGATTAGATATCGGTACATGGGGTATGCAGTGTATAGGTATGTTCCGTAGTTATCAGGACATTGATGAATATTTCACGAAGAATAATATTACTTCCTATATGGGATTGAATAAAGACAATGTCAAGCCTGGTATGTTGATTTATAAAGATGTACGTGGAGCCTTGCAGACCGATGGTACGTATGCCGGACCTGACGGAATCGTAGATAAGGAAAATGACCAGGTAAGATTGTCTAACCGTAACAATCCTTATGGATTAACTACCAATTTAAGTGCAGAGTGGAAAGGAATCTCATTATCTGCCCAGATTAGTGCTAGTTGGGGAGGTTATAGTTTTGTACCGACTTCTGCTTTGAAGATTGGTAATATGGTGGGCTCCGGTTCGGGTTCATATACAGACTTGGAATATACCAGTATGCCTTCTTTCTGGAATACAGAGAATATGTTTGTATACAATGATGTGCTCGATGCATCGGGGAATGTTGTTGTAAAGGCTAACCGGAACGCTAAATATCCTAACTTAAGATGGAGCAGTGTTAATAGCGTTACGTCTACTTTCTGGAGAGTAAGCGGTACACGTGTCAGATTGAACCGTTTGACGATCGCTTATCGTATTCCGTCAAAATATACCAAAATGGTCGGTATTGAAAGCTGTCGTTTTAATATTACAGGTCAGAACTTGTTGAGCTTCTATAATCCTTATCCGGATAATTTCATCGATCCAATGACTTCTTATGGCAGCTATCCTACTTTGCGTAAGTTTACTATCGGTGTTAACGTAACATTCTAAATGAAAATGAAGATGAAAAGAAAAAATATAAAAACTTTAGGTATTGCCTTCATGGCAGCTGTTGCCTTTACGTCTTGCAGTGATCAGTTCTTGCAGGATAAAAAGAACTATGATAGTGCCAGTGCCGATTCATATAACTATTATAGTGGTGCATTAGCACGTGTGGCAGACATATATATGTGGTGCTTGCCCGACGCTACGGCAGAACCTAGTTGGAAATATAATAGTACAGGACTGGCAGATCTCCAATCTAAATCAACTGAAGAATATAGTGGTTTTGGAGCATTCGTGGATCCTGATGCGGAAATGACTTATCAATCCGGTAATAATCCGGTTCCTGATTATTTTCAGGGACAGACGGGGAATATCCAACAAATGGCATGGGGACGTATTCGCAACTGTAATGATGTGATTGCCGGAATAGAAGGCAGTACGCTCTCGCAGGAAGAAAAAAATGAATTGTTGGGACAAGTCTACTTCTTCCGTGCATGGTGTTATTATAATTTAGTGAAATGGTATGGTGGTGTGCCCATCATTAAAGAAGTTCAGGATATTGTTGCAGAATCAGTTGTTCCTCGTTCTTCGACAAAGGATTGTATTGAATTTATTTGCGATGATCTGAATAGATCAGCAACGTTACTTGCTCCGTTTACCGAGAACGGAGGATGGCCTGCTACGGAATTCGGACGAGTAACATCCGGTACTGCACTGGCTTTGTTGGGACGTGTTCGTCTGCTATATGCCAGTCCGTTGTTTAATCGTAAAAATGACATTGAACGTTGGAAAAAGGCTTATGAAGATATAGGAAACTCTATCAGCAGATTGAATGCTTGCGGCTATGGCTTGCTTTATGAAAATAATCCGGGAGTCAATGCATCGGGATGGGCTAGTATGTTTTCACAAGTTCAAGATAATACAGAGGCTGTATTTGTAACATTGTATAACACTAATACTTCAAGCAGTCAGGCAGATTTTAGCAAGAATAACACTTGGGAACACGGTATTCGTCCGTCTACAGCCTTAGGTGGTGGAGGAAAAACTCCTTCTGCAATGTTAGTCGATATGTTCCCTATGGCAGATGGCAAAAGACCCAAAAGCTGTACAACGTATACTATGATTGAAGAATCAACACATTCGGGAGAAAAAGACTATCCGTTTATGAATCGTGACCCGCGTTTTTACAGGACATTCGCTTTCCCAGGTGTACGCTGGGCGTTCAGTGGAGATCCACGAAGTGAGAAAAGTAGAAATCCATACAATGGGACAGAATACGAACTGTGGAACTATGTCTGGTATCTTTCAGATAAAGAAGTAACTAATCCGGAAAGTAGTGCGTATGGAGCCGATAATTTGTTGTCAAATGCTAAGGGTTTTTATATTCGTAAGCGCTCAGACGATTTGGATGTAAGTGGAAGTCCAAGATATGTGTTTGATGCATCTAACGGTTTCAGATATAGTGCCAGTCCTTATATGGAAATTCGATATGCAGAAGTCTTGTTAAATTACGCAGAAGCAGCATGTGGCGCAAATCATTTGGATGTAGCAGTAGCACAATTGAAAAAGATACGTGCCAGAGTGGGCTATACGGCAGATAATAATTATGGTTTACAGACTAATTTAACGTCTGACCAACAAGCTTGTATGGCTGCTATCTTATATGAACGACAGATTGAACTGGCTTATGAAGGAAAACGATTTGATGATTTGCGCCGTTGGATGCTTTTTGACGGTGGAACAGAACGAGTAGATGGAGCACCTGATTCATGGACGTTAACAGGATGGGATGGAAATACTTGTGATTATCTGGGGTTCACTCCTCTTAATGGTCAACGTCGTGATAACCTCGAATTCCGTGTGCAAAGCAAGGCTGAATACAATAATGGATTGGGCGGTAAGAGTTGGGCTATAGATAATGACGAAGACCCGGATCCATTGAAAGATTATAAACAAAACCGACCGGATGCGATAGACTTAAGAATAGACATTTCAGAACAGCAAGAAGTTTTGAAGTCTTTCTATGAAACCTATTTAGTTCGTAAAGAAAAAAAAGGGGATGCTTATTATACTGATCAATCAGTAAAATATATGCATTTCTATCCTAAGTATTATTTGCTCGGATTGTATCAAGGTGCACAGAGTGCCAATCCTACATTGTTGCAAACCATTGGTTGGGGAGATTACATGAATGGTGGTGCTAACGGTACATTCGACCCATTAGCTGAATAAAATTTTTTGTTTCTCTTTTTGAAACGGTATAAAATGAAGTTGCCATTTCCTAAGTCTTTCTTATGAAAGATGATAGGGAATGGCGATTTTCTGTTATTTGCAGCTTGGAATGCTTTTTTTACCGGTATAAGGTGGCTATTAAGCCGTGCATTAACTTGCTTATACGTTAATTCCCGCATAGAAATATAGGCATCGAAAATCGCTTTATTAGGAAGAAAATAGTTTCTGCCCCCACATCTAATAAAAAATCACCATTACTGATTACAAATCTTTTTCTTTTTCGTCTTATTATTGTATTTTTGAATTAACAACTTCACAAAACCCAATAAAAAATGAAGAAGAAATATGTACTTTTAGCAGCTTTTGCTGCGGCAATGTTGACTCCGAGCGTTGTATGGGCACAATACCCACAGATAACAGACGAAGCCAAAGAAAATTATAAAAAGATGATGACTGAAGAACGGAAGCGTTCTGATGAAGCATGGGCAAAAGCGTTGCCAATCGTTCTGAAAGAAGCCAAAGAAGGTCGTCCGTATATACCTTGGGCCGGTCGTCCGTATGATTTGCCTCAAGCCGATATTCCTGCATTTCCTGGTGCAGAAGGTGGTGGAATGTATAGCTTCGGTGGCCGTGGAGGTAAAGTGATTACTGTTACCAATCTGAATGACCGTGGTCCCGGTTCTTTCCGTGAGGCTTGTGAAACAGGAGGTGCACGCATTATCGTATTTAATGTTGCAGGTATCATTCGTTTGGAATCTCCGATCATTGTACGCGCTCCTTATGTAACTATCGCCGGACAGACAGCCCCGGGAGATGGTGTCTGCATTGCCGGAGAATCATTCTGGGTAGATACGCATGATGTGGTTGTACGTCATATGCGTTTCCGTCGCGGTGAGACAAAGGTCTGGCATCGTGATGACTCTTTTGGAGGAAATCCGGTAGGAAATATTATGATTGACCACTGTTCATGTACTTGGGGGTTGGATGAAAATATATCTTTCTATCGTCATATGTATGATCCGAGCGAAGGACAGTATGAAAGCAAAGATTTGAAACTCCCTACTGTAAATGTAACTATTCAGAATACTATTTCCGCAAAAGCATTGGATACTTATAACCATGCATTCGGAAGTACGTTGGGAGGAGAAAACTGTGCGTTTGCCCGTAATCTGTGGGCTAGCAACTCAGGCCGTAACCCTTCTATCGGTTGGAACGGTATATTCAATTTCGTTAATAATATAGTGTTCAACTGGGTACACCGTTCTTCCGATGGAGGTGATTATACAGCGATGTTCAATATGATTAATAACTACTACAAGCCGGGACCTGCCACACCTAAAGATTCCAATGTAGGACACCGTATCTTAAAACCGGAAGCCGGACGTAGCAAGCTGGATCATAAAGTATACGGACGGGTATATGCCGACGGAAATATCATGGAAGGTTATCCCGAGATTACAAAAGATAATTGGAACGGCGGTATTCAGATTGAGACTCAGCCGAATACCGACGGATATACAGAGTATATGAGAAGCTACCAACCGTTCGAAATGCCATATATTAATATTATGAGTGCAAAGGACGCATACGATTATGTATTGAAACATGTAGGTGCAAATATCCCTTGCCGTGACATTGTAGACGAACGCGTTATCGAAGAAGTAAGAACCGGTATTCCTTATTACGAAAAGAAACTTCCGAAAGATGCATACGGTGATTTGACAGGATTGGCTCCAAAGTCAATGGGTGAAGACGGACAGTTTAAATATCGCCGTCTGCCGAAAGATTCATACAAACAAGGAATCATCACAGATATTCGCCAGATGGGCGGTTATCCCGAATACAAAGGTACTCCATACGTAGATACAGATGGCGACGGTATGCCGGATGAGTGGGAAAAAGCGAATGGATTGAATCCGAACGATCCGAGTGACGCCAATAAGGACTGTACCGGTGACGGATACACTAATATCGAAAAGTATATCAATGGTATCAGCACTAAGCACAAAGTAGATTGGAGAGACTTGAAAAACAACTATGATACTTTGGAGGAAAAAGGGAAGTTAATGTAAATGATGAAGTTAACGTAAACTAAGGTGCTGAAATGTCATTATTATACTAAAAAATAATATCAATGAAAAAGATACTGATAATTTCTCTGTTACTGCTCTCTACTTGGATGTCCGCCGGAGCAGTTGACCTGAACAAAGAGAACCGTGATCCGAAATATGTGGAGTCTATTGTCAACCGTTCTCAGAAGATCGTAGATAAGTTGGGACTCACAGATAAACAGGTTGCTGAGGATGTCCGGAATATCATTGCCAACCGTTATTTCGAATTGAACGATATTTATGAGATACGCGATGCGAAAGTCAAGAAGGTAAAAGAATCCGGATTGACGGGTGAGGCTAAGAATGAAGCATTGAAAGCAGCCGAGAATGAAAAAGATGCGGCTTTATACCGTTCCCATTTCGCATTTCCCGCCAATTTATCTCTTTTCCTTGACGAGAGGCAGATAGAAGCGGTGAAGGACGGAATGACTTACGGGGTTGTGAAGGTGACCTACGATTCTCACCTCGACATGATTCCGACACTTAAAGATGAAGAAAAAGCGCAAATATACGCTTGGTTGGTGGAAGCTCGTGAATTTGCTTTGGACGCTGAAAATTCAAATAAAAAACACGCTGCTTTTGGAAAATATAAAGGACGTATCAATAATTATCTGGCTAAACGCGGGTATGACTTGAAAAAAGAACGTGAAGAATGGTACAAACGTGTGAAAGCACGTGGAGGATCCTTATAAGATTCTCTTCCCATAATAAAAATGGTTAGTTTGTTTGATGACGGAAAGGGTGGCTCGGAGAGTCGCCCTTTTATCGTATATAAAATTCAATCGGAAGATGAAGATTCTTCGTTTATATTTGAGTACAAATTAGTCCTTTTATCGTCTCCTTTGTATAAAGGATATAATTTATAGATTATAATAGCAATGAAAAGGTTAAAAGATACATTAGCGGCAATAGGTATTTTATTTTTTGTTTCTTGCGGAGGAAGCAAGGACTATTATATGTTTACTTCGTTTCATGAACCTGCTGATGAGGGCTTAAGATATTTATATAGTGAAGACGGAATGCATTGGGACAGTATTCCCGGTATCTGGCTGAAGCCCGAATTAGGACAACATCAACTGTTGCGGGACCCTTCGATGGTACGTACTCCCGACGGAACTTTTCATCTGGTCTGGACGACAAGCTGGAAAGGCGATCTAGGGTTCGGCTATGCAAACTCCAAAGACCTGATTCATTGGTCAAAGCAACAGATGATACCTGTCATGACAGAAGAACCGACCACGGTCAATGTATGGGCTCCGGAGATTTTCTATGATGAAGATAGTGAACAGTTCATGGTAGTATGGGCTTCTTGCATTCCCGGCCGTTTTGAGAGAGGAATAGAAGAGGAAAACAATAATCATCGTTTGTATTATATCACAACGAAAGACTTTAAGACTATTTCTAAAGCGAAAGTCTTGTATGATCCGGGATTCAGTTCGATTGATGCAGTCCTTGTAAAACGGGATAAGAACGACTATGTGATGGTACTTAAGGATAATACCCGCCCGGAACGCAATCTGAAAATCGCTTTTGCCGATTCCCTGACAGGACCTTACTCACCTGCGTCGCAACCATTTACCGAATCGTTTGTAGAAGGTCCTACTGTAGAAAAGATAGGAGAGGAGTATCTTGTTTACTTTGATGTCTATCAGAAAAAGATATACGGTGCTATGCGCACAAAAGATTTTATAAATTTTACCGATGTGACGAGTGAAGTAAGTGTACCTGCCGGACATAAACACGGAACAATATTCAAAGCTCCCGAATCGGTAGTAAAAGCGTTGTTGACACATACCCGCCTTAATCACTAATCATTCACCGATAATCACTAAATAACATGAATAACTCTACAAAGATTCTCTTTGCATTGGCTGCCGGATGGTTGACATCTACGGTTGCAGCGCAAGACAGAATTCATTACACAGGAACAGAATTATCGAACCCTACTTATCACGACGGACAGTTGTCGCCGGTGGTAGGAGTGCATAATATCCAATTGGTACGCGCCAACCGGGAACATCCCGATCCGTCGAACGGCAATGGATGGACATATAACCATCAACCGATGTTGGCCTATTGGAACGGCCAGTTTTATTATCAATATCTGGCTGATCCTTCGGACGAACATGTACCGCCTTCCCAAACATTTCTGATGACATCAAAGGATGGCTATCAATGGACGAACCCGGAAATAGTATTTCCGCCTTATAAAGTTCCGGACGGATATACCAAGGAATCTCGTCCGGGTATGCAAGCCAAAGATCTGATTGCTATTATGCACCAACGTGTAGGTTTCTATGTCTCCAAGTCCGGCCGATTAATAACAATGGGAAATTACGGAGTTGCCTTAGATAAGAAAGACGATCCGAACGATGGAAACGGTATCGGTCGGGTAGTACGCGAAATAAAAAAGGACGGTTCGTTCGGTCCTATTTATTTTATTTATTACAATCACGGATTTAACGAGAAGAACACCGATTATCCGTATTTCAAGAAAAGTAAAGACCGCGAGTTTGTGAAAGCCTGCCAAGAGATTCTTGACAATCCGCTGTATATGATGCAATGGGTAGAAGAGGCAGACCGTGAAGATCCTATTATCCCCTTAAAGAAAGGATATAAGGCATTTAACTGTTACACACTTCCCGACGGAAGAATTGCCAGCCTTTGGAAGCACGCGCTCACTTCTATCAGCGAAGACGGAGGATATACTTGGGAACAACCGGTACTCCGTGCTAAGGGATTTGTCAATAGTAATGCGAAAATCTGGGGACAACGTTTGAGTGACGGCACATACGCGACGGTATATAATCCTTCGGAATTCCGTTGGCCGTTGGCTATCTCATTGAGTAAGGACGGACTGGAGTATACAACGCTGAATCTGGTGCACGGCGAAATCACGCCGATGCGTTACGGTGGTAATTATAAATCATACGGTCCTCAGTATCCTCGTGGCATACAGGAGGGGAACGGGATACCTGCAGATGGCGATTTATGGGTTTCTTATAGTGTGAACAAGGAAGATATGTGGATCTCCCGCATTCCTGTGCCGGTGGAACTCAATGCTTCTGCACATGCCAACGATGACTTTTCAAAATCGAAAGCAATATCGGAATTGACTGATTGGAATATTTACTCCCCGGTTTGGGCTCCGGTTTCCCTGGATGGACAATGGTTGAAACTGCAAGATAAAGATCCTTTTGACTATGCAAAAGTGGAACGGAAAATTCCTGCTTCTAAAGAATTGAATGTCTCCTTTGATTTGCAAGCCGGACAGAATGATAAAGGTACGCTTCAGATTGAATTTCTGGATGAGAATGGAATTGCCTGCTCCCGTTTGGAACTGACACAGGATGGTGTTTTTCGTGCAAAAGGTGGTTCCCGGTTTGCGAATATGATGAAGTATGAAGCAGGAAAAACCTATCATGTAGAAGCTGTCCTTTCAACGGCTGACCGTAATATTCAAGTATATGTAGATGGCAAGAGGGTAGGGCTGAGGATGTTCTATGCTCCGGTGGCAAGTATCGAAAGAATAGCTTTCCGTACAGGCATGCCACGTACATTCCCGACAGTGGATACTCCGGCCGACCAGACATACGATTTGCCCGGTGCCGGTGAACAGGAGCCGATGGCCGAATATCGTATAGCTAATGTAAAAACGTCTTCCGCAGACAAGGATGCATCTTCCGCTTTCTTGAAGTATAAGGATTTCAGCCATTATGCGGATTATTTTAATGGAATGGAAGATGAGAATATCGTTCAAGCGATTCCTAACGCAAAAGCTTCGGAGTGGATGGAAGACAACATTCCTTTGTTTGAATGCCCGCAACGTAATTTTGAAGAGATGTATTATTATCGTTGGTGGTCGTTGCGCAAGCATATCAAGGAAACTCCGGTTGGATACGGTATGACGGAATTTCTGGTTCAGCGTTCTTATTCGGATAAATATAACCTGATTGCCTGTGCAATCGGACATCATATTTACGAAAGCCGTTGGCTACGTGATCCAAAATACCTGGATCAGATTATTCATACATGGTATCGTGGCAATGATGGCGGTCCGATGAAGAAGATGGATAAGTTCAGCTCATGGAATGCAGATGCTGTTTTGGCTCGTTACATGGTAGATGGTGATAAGGACTATCTGCTGGATATGAAGAAAGATCTGGAAACCGAATATCAGCGTTGGGAACGTACGAACCGTTTGAAGAACGGATTGTATTGGCAGGGTGACGTACAGGATGGTATGGAAGAATCAATCAGTGGCGGACGGAAGAAGAAATATGCCCGGCCGACAATCAATAGCTATATGTATGGCAATGCCAAAGCACTTTCATGTATAGGAATTCTTTCCGGTGATGAGGGGATGGCTATGAAATATGGCATGAAAGCAGATACTTTGAAAAATCTGGTAGAAAATGAATTGTGGAATACACGTCATCAGTTTTTTGAGACGATGCGTACGGACTCTTCTGCGAATGTGCGTGAAGCAATTGGATATATTCCCTGGTATTTCAACCTACCGGATACCACCCAAAAGTATGAAATTGCCTGGAAGGAAATAATGGATGAAAAAGGCTTTTCTGCTCCTTATGGACTGACAACTGCAGAACGTCGTCATCCGGAATTCCGTACACGTGGAGTAGGCAAGTGTGAGTGGGACGGTGCTATCTGGCCGTTTGCTTCCGCACAGACATTGACAGCAATGGCTAACTTTATGAATAATTATCCGCAGACTGTATTGTCTGACAGTGTATATTTCCGTCAGATGGAATTGTATGTGGAATCACAGTACCATCGTGGTCGTCCCTATATTGGTGAATATTTAGATGAGGTGACCGGTTATTGGCTGAAAGGAGATCAGGAACGTAGCCGTTATTATAACCATTCTACTTTCAACGACCTGATAATTACAGGATTGATCGGGCTTCGTCCGCGTTTGGATAATACGATTGAAGTGAACCCCTTAATTCCTGCCGACAAGTGGGAGTGGTTCTGTTTGGATAATGTATTATATCACGGTCATAATCTGACGATTCTTTGGGATAAGAATGGTGATCGTTATCATTGCGGAAAAGGATTACGCATTTTTGTAGATGGTAAGGAAGTAGGGCAGGCGGATACCTTGACAAAAATCGTTTGTGAAAATGCACTCAAATGGTAAGTTCACCACAGAGGACACGGAGGACGCAGAGCTCTTCTCTCTGTTTCCGTAAGTAAAACAGAGAGACAAATACGATTATAAATACGTGAGACTCTGTGTTACTTATAGCGAATAAAAAAGATTAAACCTCTGTGTCCTCCGTGTCCTCTGTGGTGAACTTACCATTTATCGAACAAATAAAAGATACTTGAAAAATGAAATTCAAAAAGATTCTTCTTTCATTGCTAATTTGTTTGTCTTGTTTTGTACAGGCAAAGAATATAACCATCAGTCGTCTTACCTGTGAGATGCAGGAGGGACTGGTAGTGGTCGAAGGTTCACCCCGTTTGGGCTGGGTGATGGAATCGCCGGAGAATGGGACACGACAATCTGCCTATGAGATTGATATTCGGGAAGCTTTTACAGGGCGTTCCGTTTGGAATAGTGGGAAGGTTTATTCTTCGCAGAGCCAGTTAGTTTCTACAAAGGGGGCAGATATACGTCCTGATAACTCATTTAATTATAGTTGGCGCGTTCGTGTTTGGGATGAAACAGATACACCTTCCGAGTGGAGCAGTGAAGCGAAATTCCGGGCAGTACCCGAAAGGTTATCTTCGGGGCAGTGGATTGGAGCTATTACCCGACAAAATGCTCATTTACCGGAAGGGCGTAAGTTCCACGGTGGAGAGTTGAAGAAACCGGAAGTGAAAGCAGCTTGGGAAGCAGTGGACACTTTGGCAAAGAAAAGTATTTGTTTGAGAAGAACATTCCAGGTAGGAGATGCGACAGAAGGGGGTACAAACCGTAAACCGGGCAAGAAAATAGTGGAAGCAACGGCATACGTTTGTGGTCTGGGATTTTATGAGTTTTCTTTGAATGGCAAAAAAGTAGGTAACAGTGAGTTTGCTCCATTGTGGAGTGATTATGATAAAACTGTTTACTATAACACATACGATGTAACGGAACAATTGCGGCGTGGTGAAAATGTCGTAGGAATCTTATTGGGGAATGGATTCTATAATGTGCAGGGGGGGCGTTATCGTAAATTACAGATCAGCTTTGGTCCTCCCACACTTTTATTTGAGCTGGTTATTAACTACGAAGATGGAACATGTACAACGGTTCATTCCGATAATAACTGGAAATATGATTCTAGTCCGGTAACCTTCAATTGCATATATGGAGGGGAAGATTATGATGCGCGTCGTGAACAGAAAGGATGGAATCAGATTGGCTTTGATGACAGTCACTGGCGTCCGGTAGTCGTACAGGAAGCTCCTAAAGGAGTACTTCGTCCACAGATGGCGGCTCCGGTGAAAATCATGGAACGTTATGATATTCAAAAGGTAACTAAACTAAATGCGGAACAAATAGCATCGGCTTCCATATCGACCAAAAGAACAGTCGATCCTTCTGCTTTTGTATTGGATATGGGACAGAATCTGGCTGGCTTTCCGGAAATAACAGTACGTGGCAAACGTGGTCAGAAAGTAACTCTGATTGTAGCCGAAGCATTAACGGATGAAGGTGCTTGCAATCAGCGTCAGACAGGGCGTCAACACTATTACGAATACACTCTGAAAGGGGAAGGAGATGAAACATGGCACCCTCGTTTCTCTTATTACGGTTTTAGATATATCCAGGTAGAGGGTGCTGTCTTAAAAGGACAGAAGAATCCGCAGAAGTTACCTGTATTAAAGAATATTCAATCCTGTTTCGTATATAATTCAGCCAAGAAAGTTTCCACTTTCGAATCATCCAACCGGATATTTAATGCTGCCCATCGATTGATCGAGAAAGCGGTTCGCAGCAATATGCAGTCTGTGTTTACGGATTGTCCGCATCGTGAGAAACTTGGGTGGCTGGAACAGGTACATCTGAATGGTCCGGGTTTGTTGTATAACTATGATTTGACAGCATACGCTCCGCAGATTATGCAGAATATGGCAGATGCACAACATTCCAACGGGGCCATGCCGACAACTGCTCCGGAATACGTGATTTTTGAAGGTCCGGGTATGGATGCTTTTGCCGAATCTCCGGAGTGGGGTGGTTCTTTGGTTATTTTCCCTTTTATGTACTATGAGACTTATGGAGACGATTCATTGATCAAGAAATATTATCCGAATATGCGTCGTTACGTGGATTATCTCAAGACTCGTGCAGATAAAGGTATTCTTTCTTTCGGATTGGGAGACTGGTATGATTATGGAGATTTTCGTGCGGGATTCTCACGGAATACGCCCGTTCCTTTGGTGGCTACTGCGCATTATTACATGACAGTCATGTATTTGGTAAAAGCTGCAAAAATGGTAGGTAATGATTTTGACATTCGTTATTATACTTCGTTGGCACAGGATATAATGGTTGCATTTAATAAATGTTTTCTTCATAAAGATACTGCACAATATGGTACAGGAAGCCAATGCAGTAATGCACTTTCGCTGTTCCTCCAAATGACGCAGAATGCAGATGAACAAGGTAACTACCAATCGGATGCAGATTTGCATGAGAAAGTATTCACGAATCTGATAAAAGATGTGGAAGCACATGGCAACCGTTTGACTACCGGTGATGTGGGCAACCGTTATCTGATTCAGACATTGGCGCGTAATGGGGAACATGAACTTATTTATAAAATGTTCAATCATGAAGAAGCTCCCGGATATGGTTTCCAGTTGAAATTCGGCGCTACAACTTTGACCGAGCAGTGGGACCCCCGTCAAGGTTCTTCCTGGAATCACTTTATGATGGGACAAATTGATGAATGGTTCTTTAATTCACTGGTCGGTATTCGTCCTTCTACCACTCCAAAACAAGGTTATCAGAAGTTCATCATCGCTCCCCAACCTGTGGGAGATTTGAAATACGTCAAAGCGTCGTATGAAACTTTATATGGTACCATTAATGTGGACTGGACTTGTGAGAATGGGACTTTCACTTTAAACGTGTCTGTTCCGGTGAATACTAGCGCTGTTGTTTATCTCCCGGGCGAAAAAGAACCGAAAGAAATACAGAGCGGAACATATCAATTGGTTTGTGCAAAATGAAAGAACCTTTTTGTATATATTTGTAGAATAAAAAAAATATATGCATGATTTTTTAGAAGACAATGATAAAATATAATTTAATAATATCGATTATGAATTTACGAACAACTCTTATCGTCTTTCTTTGCTTCTGTGCAGCCACAGTCCTTCGTGCCGAGCGTGTAGATATGCTGAAGGCCGGTGCAAAAGCAAATGGCAAGACTCTTAATACAAAACTAATCAATTCAACGATTGACCGTCTGAACCGTGGGGGCGGAGGTACTCTTTTCTTTCCTGCCGGGACTTATCTGACGGGGAGTATCCATCTGAAAAGTAATATTACACTGGAGTTGGAAGCCGGAGCTACCTTGCTCTTTTCTGACAACTTTGATGACTATCTTCCTTTTGTCGAGGTTCGCCACGAAGGAGTGATGATGAAAAGTTTCCAGCCTCTGATTTATGCGGTAGATGCCGAGAATATTACGATCAAAGGAGAAGGAACTTTAGACGGACAAGGAAAGAAATGGTGGATGGAATTCTTTCGTGTCATGATTGATTTGAAAGACAATGGCATGCGTGATGTGAATAAATATCAGCCCCTATGGGATGCGGCAAACGATACGACAGCAATTTATGCTGAAACGAACAAGGATTATGTAAATACATTGCAACGTCGCTTTTTCCGTCCTCCGTTCATTCAGCCCGTTCGTTGTAAGAAAGTAAAGATTGAAGGAGTGAAAATCATAAATTCTCCCTTCTGGACGGTCAATCCGGAGTTTTGTGACAATGTAACCATAAAGGGGATCACCATAGATAATGCACCCTCACCAAATACGGACGGAGTGAATCCGGAATCCTGCCGCAACGTACATATCAGCGACTGCCATATATCAGTAGGAGACGATTGCATCACAATCAAGTCGGGAAGAGATGCGCAGGCCCGTCGTTTGGGAGTACCTTGCGAGAATATCACTATCACCAACTGCACCATGCTTTCCGGTCATGGAGGCGTTGTTATCGGCAGCGAGATGAGTGGGAGTGTGCGTAAAGTTACTATTTCCAATTGCGTGTTTGACGGAACAGATCGTGGAATCCGTATTAAGTCAACCCGTGGAAGGGGAGGAGTCGTTGAAGATATTCGTGTCAGCAACGTCGTAATGAGCAACATTAAACAGGAAGCTGTTGTATTGAATTTGAAATACAGTAAAATGCCTGCCGAACCTAAGAGTGAACGCACTCCGATATTCCGTAACGTACATATCAGTGGAATGACTGTGACAAACGTAAAGACTCCGATCAAAATAGTGGGCTTGGAAGAAGCGCCGATATCTGACATCGTTTTGCGTGATATTCATATTCAAGGAGGGAAACAGAAATGTATCTTCGAAAATAGTGAACGTATCACGATGGATGACGTAATCGTCAATGGTGAAGTAATTAAAAGCACCACAGATACCACAGATTAACACAGATTTTTAATTCGACTAAATTATAAAAATAATAAATCTGTGAAAATCTGTGTAATCTGTGGTGAAAAAACAACTTACATAAATTAAAAATAGATGAAACGAATCCTTTTTACTATGCTTCTTGCCGCATCTCTTTCGGCCGAAGCCCAGACGCAAACATACGAGACGGAATTTGCCCGTCCCTTGAACGAAGTACTGACGGATATACAGAACCGTTTCGGAGTCCGTTTGAAATATGACATTGATACGGTGGGAAAAGTGCTGTCTTATGCCGATTTCCGTATTCGTCCTTATTCCGTGGAAGAATCCTTGACGAATGTATTGGCACCTTTCGATTATAAATTTGTTAAGCAGAAAGGAAATATGTATAAGCTGAAAGCATACGAGTATCCACGTCGTACAGATGCAGACGGAGAGAAGATGTTGGCTTATCTGAATACACTCTATACAGACCGACAGTCTTTTCAACTTCGTGCCGATTCTCTGAAAAAAGAGGTACGTCAGCGTTTAGGTATCGATACTTTGCTGGCTCAATGTGTCAAATCCAAACCTATTCTTTCAAAGATACGTAAGTTTGATGGCTATACCGTGCAGAATTTCGCGCTTGAAACACTTCCCGGGTTATACGTTTGTGGTTCTATCTATACGCCCCAATCGAAAGGAAAACATGCGTTGATAATCTGCCCTAACGGACATTTTGGTGGCGGACGTTATCGGGAAGACCAACAACAACGTATGGGAACTTTGGCACGTATGGGAGCTGTTTGTGTAGACTATGATTTGTTTGGATGGGGAGAGTCGGCTTTGCAAGTTGGCAGTGCGGCACACCGTAGCAGTGCGGCGCACACTATTCAGGCAATGAACGGCTTATTGATTCTTGACTACATGCTTGCTTTCCGTAAGGATATTGATACCAGCCGTATCGGTACGAATGGTGGTTCGGGTGGAGGTACCCATGCTGTATTGTTGAGCGTATTGGATGATCGTTTCACCGCTTCAGCTCCGGTGGTGAGCCTGGCTTCTCACTTCGACGGTGGTTGTCCCTGCGAAAGCGGAATGCCCATTCAACTATCTGCAGGAGGAACCTGCAATGCGGAATTAGCCGCTACTTTTGCTCCTCGTCCACAACTGATCGTATCGGATGGCGGCGACTGGACGGCCAGTGTTCCTACTCTTGAATTTCCTTATCTGCAACGAATCTATGGATTCTACCAGGCAAAAGATAAAGTAACGAATGTACATCTTCCCAAAGAGAAACATGACTTTGGCCCGAATAAGCGGAACGCCGTTTATGACTTCTTCGCAGAAGTATTCAAGTTGGATAAAAATATGTTGGATGAAAGCAAGGTCACCATTGAACCGGAATCCGCTATGTATAGTTTTGGCGAAAAAGGAGCTTTGCTTCCTGAAGGCGCCATCCGTTCTTTTGACAAGGTAGCTGCTTATTTTGACAAGAAGGCTTATGCTAATTTAAAATCAGATGCTTCTCTCGAAAAGAAAGCCATCGACTGGGTAGCTTCTTTAGAATTGAACGATGATAAAAAGGCAGGTTTTGCAGTAACTGCCATTTATAATCATCTTCGTAAAGTACGTGACTGGCACAACGAGCACCCTTATACAACAATCCCCGAGGGTATCAATCCTCTGACAGGCAAACCACTTTCCAAGCTCGACCGTGAAATGATAGCAGATTCCGCTATGCCGAAAGAAGTACATGAAAGGCTAATGAAAGATCTACGCAGAGTATTGACGGAAGAACAGATTGAACAAATCCTGGATAAATACACGGTAGGTAAAGTTGCTTTTACCTTGAAAGGTTATCAGGCCATTGTGCCCAATATAACAGAGGAGGAAACAGCTTTCGTTCTGGAACAGTTGAAATTGGCTCGCGAACAAGCTATTGACTACAAGAATATGAAGCAGATTTCTGCTATCTTCGAAATTTATAAAACCAAATGTGAACAGTATTTCAATGAGCATGGTCGCAACTGGCGTCAGATGTTCAAAGATTATGTGAATAAGCGAAACGCAGAAAAGAAGGCTCAAGGAAAGAAATAAATGAAGGTATACCCTTAACCTTCTGCATAACCGGAATATCTTCGGGATAATAGAAGAATATAATAGAGCTATGCTTTGTAACTGACAAAGCATAGCTTTATCATATCTAAAGCTATGCTTTAGTTCCCCTAAAACACTGCTATAATTTATTTCTTCACGATTACTAAACATCTTTTTCGCAGAAAATGTGTTATTTTGTAGATGGCTAACAGAAATGTATATGATATGGATAAGCAAAAAGTAGCATTAGTCCTTTCCATGGGGGGAGCACGTGGAATAGCACATATAGGAGTAATTGAAGAATTACTTCGTCACAACTTTGAGATTACTTCCATTGCAGGAAGTTCTATGGGAGCAATGGTGGGAGCAATGTATGCTTCAGGAAAAATGGAAGAATGTAAAGAATGGCTGTATAGTTGGGACAAACGCAAGATGTGGGAATTGGCGGATCTTACCTTAAGCCGGGATGGATTAGTGAAAGGTGACCGTTTTATTAAAGAACTGAAACAAATTATTCCGGATATGAATATCGAAGACCTGCCTGTCCCTTATGTAGCGATGGCTACGGATATTGTCCGCGATCAGGAAGTCAGGTTTGACAGAGGGAGCTTACATGAAGCTATCCGTGCGTCTATTTCTATCCCTATGCTTTTCCGCCCATTAAGAAAAGACGGTATGGTATTGATTGATGGAGGTATTCTGAATCCTCTTCCATTGAGTCATGCGCAACGTACTGAAGGAGACATTCTGATAGCTGTCGATGTGAATGCACCCATTGATACCGGAAAGAAAAAGAAAATATCTCCTTATAATCTGTTGACAGAATCTTCGAGAATGATGATGCAACAAATCACTCGTTACCAGATAGAACGTTGTCAGCCGGATATCTTAATTCAAATTTCCGGCGATACGTATGATATGTTGGAGTTTCATCATGCTGCTTCGATAGTGAAAACAGGAGTGGAAGTTGCTCGAAGAATATTAATGCAATAAATAGTGGATACTATCGTATTTGTTATCGTGCCCAAAAGACCTTAACAAATACGATAGTATTCATTAAAGTGATAGATTTTTATTCAATATAAATCATCTTTTTCGTCATTCCCCCGTCAATAGTGATGTTTTCTCCATTGATGAAATTATTGTTTTCCTCGCAGAGAAACAGGCACATGCGGGCAATATCTTCCGGTTTGCCTACTCGCCGGGAAGGATGCTGTGAATGGTCTTCCGGTTGGAGTTGCCCATAATCATGAGTCTGTATCCATCCTGGAGCAATCGAGTTAACTGTGATATTCCATTCGGATAAAGACAAAGCCAATGCATGAGTCAAAGAATAGATACCACCTTTCGAAGCTGCATAACCTTCACTTCCCGGTTCACTCATCAAGTAACGTGTGGAGCAGATATTGATAATCCGACCGTATGGGTTAGGAGAGGACTGTTCTTTACGATGTATGGCAAGCAGGCGGGAGGTGATAAATACAGGACGTAGGTTGATAGAAAGTATTTTGTCGAAATCCTCTACGCTCGTTTCGGTGATAGACGAAAATTGACTGATACCGACGTTGTTGACAATAATATCAATATCATTCCATTCGGAAAGAATACGTTGTATACAACTTTCAAGTGCATCCTTATCGCTGACATCGACTTTATGGAATATAGATCCGGTTGCTTTTGCAGTCTCTTGTCCCGCTGTTTCGTTTATATCACAAAAAGCGACTTGATCGCCAGACAGGCAAAAAGCTTCTACTATTGCCTTGCCTATACCTTCCGCTCCTCCTGTTATAAATACTCTTTTGGGGGAGGTCTCTGGTTTTGAGGCCATTGGAGTACACGAAGCCGATTTGACCGGATGAACGGTTGTAGATTTCTTCTTACCATATTTCTGTGCTTGTTTCCAAGCAGCCTTTCTGGCTTCATATAGCTCTTGCTGTTTTTCTATATAGTTGTCTGCCATCGTTCTTTTTATTTATTGCAAATGTAAAACATAAAACGGATAAAAACAAAGAATCGACTGCTCGATTGAATAAGAACAACCGCTCGTCTGCGGAGAAAGGACCGTAGGATTATGACAAATCGACCGCTCATTCGGATAGGAATGAGCGGTCGATTTATGTAAAATGACTATTCGATTTTTAGAACTTCAGCGGATCTATCTCGGCATATTTTATCCGTTGACGACGCCAAGTGTAAATGGCATGCAGCTTTCCATCTTTACCTTCAATGATGCTAGGATAAGAATATTGACTGATCGGGCTATCCTCCAATGTGAGAACAGGCTTCCAGCTGATTCCATCCTCCGATATAGCTACACAAAGCGGTGTACGAGGCCCTTTCGGAGTTCCGGGCAATGTAGAGAAATTATTATAAATAAGCACATGCCTGCCATCTTTCATTGTCACGGCGTCTGTACCGGAATTATTATTCGGAACATCCAGCAGCGTTACTTTGCTCCACGTATCACCATTGTCACTGCTCCAGGCTGTTGCAATCTGTGCATTGCGCGTACGGCAGAGTATCTGCAATTTTCCGTCCTTATGCTTTAAAATACTAGGTTGTATCGCATAAATAGGTTTAGCGCCTTCCCCTTTGATGGCTTCCCCGCCTTCCTGATCATCCGTATTTATTCCTCCTTTTTTACGGTTCTGAGTCGGTACGGATAGTTCTGCTTCCAAAGGTCCTACCATTTTCCAGGTTTTTCCTTTATCATCAGAAATCTCGAAATGAACACGCCAGCCCTTACTCCCTTCCGTACTGGAAGGACAGATGATACGACCGTCGATATATTCCGGCTTATTCTTGATAGGACCTAGAAAACCTTTAGGAAGAGGTTCACGTTTGCTCCAGGTCTTTCCTCCGTCACGCGAACGAACCAACCATCCTGTCCAGTCACTCACTTTCAGACCTATTTTGTAGAAGAGAATCAAATCTCCGCCCGGAACTTGAAACAGTACCGGATTCCAACACGCTTTCCGACGTGCGACGAGTTTCCCTTTTGCATCTTTTACCGGTGTACAGGTGGAGTCGATTCCCGCTAATATAGCTTGCGGATCTTTGAGTGAAAACACACCATCTGCAGCAAGTTTGGGAGCACTCCACTCTTTGGCGCCTTTCGGCTTACGGCATACCCAAATACAACAATCGGGATTGCGTTCTTTCGTTCCTCCAAAGAAAGAGGCGACAAGATCTCCGTTCTTCATCTCTACAATAGTAGCTCCGTGACATTCGGGGAAAGCGGCCTTTTCGTACAGAAATTCATCACTTAGAATGGCTGTGTTCTTAGTCGGTATATCTACACTAAAATGATGTTTTCCCGAACCGATCTTCTCTTTTCGACCATCTGGCAAATGTACTTCGCCTGTTGTATTGGCAGGCAATTCAATATCCCATTCCAGATGCATGGGCGTTTTCTTCCATCGGCTGGTTATTTTTCCATAGATACTCATATAAGATGCATCTACATTGCTTAACTCTTGAATCTCAAAAGTCGGCTGGAAAATAATATGTTTGTAACCGGACTTCCAACGGTCTGCACGGATACCTGCCAGATTATTGAAACACCAAGGCAATAAATCTCCTAAAAGCATGACATGGTTGCCACTGTTCATTTCTGGATTTGCCGTATCACCATTCCATAATTCCCAAATGGTGGTAGCACCTTTTCCAACCATATACCCCCACGAAGGATACGTTTTGTTGGTAGCCAGCAAGTAAGCCACATCGGCATAACCACGACGGCTTAATTCACGCAACAGCCATTGCACACCAATGACTCCGGTGCTGATATGTCCCTTATTGGTGGTAATAATGGAAGTTACGGCATTTTTGGCAACCTCATGGATGTAATTCTTTGGCACTAACCCGAAAGCAAGTGGCAGAATATTGGCAGTGACCGTATTATTACCATAGTAGATACTGTCCGGATATAATGTATGTCCCGGCACATGGGATGTTCCCTCTTTTATATGCAAGAAGCGGGCATTGAATGCGTCTTTCATACGATGTTCCAGTTCTTCCCATTCTTCTGCATCGGCTTTCAGTCCTTGCAGGCTGGCAAAACGATGCATCAGTTGCAACACTTTCAAATAATAGGCAGTGGCGATCAGCGCACCGTCAGTCTTGCGGGAAGGATCCTTACTGTGAATCAGTTCCAAAGATTCGGGAGGAACACACCAGTCACCATATTTATCTTTAGTTATGATATATTCCTTTGTCATATAGTATTCACGGATATGAGCCACCCATTTTTTGATAGCCGGATAATTCTCCTCTATCGGACGTTTATCTCCGAAATTGGTAAAAAGCATATCACAAGCCATAGGCAACGCCGCGGGCCAAGTCACATTGTCCGAGTAATAGTTCCAATAGGCCGGAGCGACATCGGGAATACAACCGTCTTCACGTTGTGCTTCGCGGATATCACGTGTCCATTTGGTATACATTGCGTAATTATCGAAAAGCATACTCTCTCCCCAACATCCCATGGTGCGGTCGCCCAACCAAGGCTGACGTTCATTCCGTTGCGGACAGTCTACCGGCATACCTTTATAATTACTCCGGATTCCCCAAAACGCATTACGGACAATCTTATTCAATGTCTCGTCAGAGCAACTGAAAGATCCTGTATGCGTCATCTCGTCTTCCACGACTTCAGCTACGAAGTCTCCAAGTTGCGCATCCGGATAATTGCTGACCTCCACATAACGGAAGCCATGATACACGAAACGAGGTGCCCACGTAGTGTCCTTCACTTCGCGTCCGCTTACGATATACGTATCTGTGGAACGGGCGTCACGTAGATTCCGAGTATAGAGTTCCCCATTGGCCTGCAAGGTTTCTGCGAAACGGAGACGAATACTGTCACCGGCTTGTCCTTTAATGCGGAACCGCACCCAACCAGCCATATTCTGACCAAAATCAAGGATGTACTTATCACCAAGTTTTTGGATGGAAACAGGTTTTAATGTATCCATTACTTTCATACCCGGCATTATTTGGGCACGCAATGTTCCTGAAGGAATACTGACTCTTTGTGCCGCTATCCAGCTTTTGTCGTCATAACCGCTTTGTGTCCAGTTGCCCAATTCCTTGCGGGCATCATATTCTTCGCCGTCATATTCGTTATTGCTACGGATAGCACCTTCGGTTGTCAGTTTCCATGAAGTGTTTGTAGCAATCGTTTCTTTACTGCCATCCATATATTCCACAATCAGATTCAGGCGGAGTTTGGGATAGCCGAATGTCGGTATCTTGTACGGTTTGTAATTCTGGCGCATCGTATAGAAACGTCCGTTGCCCAATGTCACACCAATAGCATTCTCTTTTCGAAGTTGTGGCGTCACATCGTAAGTGTTGTACAGAATTGTTTTCCGATAGTCGGTAGGAGCGGGGGCCAACACTTGATCGCCAATACGCTGTCCGTTAATAAATAATTCATAAAGTCCCATTCCAGCAATGTGTACCGTTGCACGTTTCACCTCTTTGCTCAAAGCAAATTCTTTGCGGAGATAACGGGCTGCCAAGCGGCTCCATTGGGTTTCACTATCACCGGAAGCGGCACGGTCCAATCCAATCCACTGGCCTTGCCAGTCCGCTTCATTCAGCAATCCCATACTCCAAAAGGCCGGAGCACTCCAGTCCGCTTCCCCTCTATTAGTATAGACCTTCACTTTCCAATAATAGCGGGCATTACGCTTTAGCGGTTTACCTTGATAAGCAATCCATTGGGAAGCGTCGGACTCTATCTTTCCTGAATCCCAAATATCTCCCTTTTCTTGCGCCAGCAAGTCGGCAGAAGAAGCAACAAGAATGTGATACGCTGTTTGCATCACATTCTGTTCATCCGATTCGATGCGCCAACCCAATCGGGGCTGGCGCACGTCAATACCTAGCGGATTCTTTAATTGCTCCGTTCGCAGTTCGGTTATGCCTATGGTTGCATAGACTGAACCTGCTAAAAACAGAAACGCAAAGAATGCTACTATAAATATTCTCTTATTCATCATTTATCGCTGATATATTTCAGTTGGGCATCGGGAAGTTCCGTCCATGTCTTACCGAGGTAGTTTTTATTGCTGTCCACCACAATCAGAATATGATCGTTTCCACTGCAATAACCGCTATCGTGCTGGAAGGTATGCACACCGTTATTAAATTCACCGATATATTCCAGCTTACCGTCCTTTGTCGTATACCACCAGGCATTCTTCTTTGCCCCGCTAATCTTGCTGAAATCAACTTCCATCGGACGTCCGGTATAATTATACACCATCAGATAATCATTACCGCGTGTAGCGATGGCACGGTCGTAACGTTCTCCGTTCTTACCTGCGATGACAGACTGATCCGGTATACGTTCGAAGAACGGGAAAGTCAGCATCAGGTTTTTCAAATATTTCATTTGATTATAACCGGGATCATTCAATGCTTCATACCAAGGCTTCTTGGCTCCGTATGCACCACCCACACCCGGTTTGATAAACTGCATAATGGAATTATGCCCATACGTATGCCCGAAAGAACCGGCGAATACAGACCAATAAGCATAGCGGCGTACATCGTAATCTTTCCATAACAACTCGTTCTCGTCATGCAGGCCGTGAGGAATTTCTTCATAGATAGGTTCTCCATCGATAACCGGTTTCATGGGTTTCATAGCCATACTGCGCTCAACGAAACGCCAGTTGTCTTCTTCCGTATTCTCTTCGATAGGATAGTCACCGTCACCAAAACGTTGTCCGTAACGACGGTGTCCGCTTTGAAACATATTGAAGTCCAGCCAGGAAGCGTTGTTGAACCAAGTTGCTGAGGTTGTTCTGCCACGCGGATGGAAGGTCATCAGGTGATTCTTGTCGATTGCTTTGATAGAAGTTGCCAATGCCTCCCATTCGGCTGTTTTCACATCACCGCGAATGTCTCCACCGATAAACCAAATGATATTCGGTTCGTCCTTATAACGTTCCGCCAGGAACTTTCCGTATGCTTTCGCCTGTTCGACAGTCATTTCTCCACGATTCACGGGACTTCCCCAGATACAAACCATACCGATATACAGTCCTTTTTTTGCAGCCGTACGAATGATATAATCCATGTGATCCCAATAACCATATACACCTTTCCGGTCGATGTTCTTGAAGTTATATCCATCTATCATGGAATATTGTCCGTAGATATTCATGGATGGCACATTATTCAAGGTCTGAACTTGAATTACATTGTATCCGCGATGTTTGCACTGTTCCAGATAATATTCGGCTTCGTCACGATTCAGACGCTCTGGGAGCAACCATCCTGTTTCCCCCAACCAGAAGAAAGGAGTACCGTTTTCGTGTTTCAGATAACGCCCCTCTTCGGAGACAACAAGTTTACCGTTGCTCCAGGGAATATACGTTTTCTGTGTTTTCTTTTGTGCCGCCACTGAAGTACTCAAGCTCAGCAGTAGCAGTAAAAAAGGAAGAATCTTGAATTTTTTCATTGTTTTTTTATCGTTTTTAGTTTATTCCAGTTCACCACAGATTATTTCTCAATCATTTTTTCAAATTCAATTGCAGCCAGGATAAATGCTCCTACTGACTTCGGATCATTCTCGATAATCGGTTCGCTGATATAATACTCAAATGAACCGTCACGGTATCTTTTAGAGTCTCCGCCCAGTCCGGCTACGGCACAACAATTGGTGATAGTATAACTTCCGTCTTCCTCCAAAAGGGTGAAATTTTCGGTCATGCCGTTGAAAGCTTTTCTTACTGGTTCGATATATTCATTTCCGATATATCCTTTGTTAATGGCTTTGGCGAGCGTATAAACAAACAAAGCGGTTGCCGAAGACTCTAGGTAATTACCTTTACGTGCACCTTGATCTGTCACTTGATACCATGTGCCGGATTGAGGGTCCTGATATTTTACAATCGCTTCGGCCAGCCTTTGAAGAATCTGTATGACGCTGTCCCGTCCTGCTGTTTCTTGTGGCAGATAATCCAGAACATCCACTATCGCAGCACCATACCATCCGATACTGCGGCTCCAGAAATTCGGAGAACACCCGGTTTCGGGATTTGCCCATTTCTGTTCACGGCTTTCATCCCATCCGTGATAGTAAAGACCGGTAGCCGGATCATACGTTTTACGGGCAATCAAAAGTATTTGCTTCACCGCTTCGTCAAACAAAGCTGGTTCCTGGAAAGTCGCACCATATTGTACCAGATAGGGAGAAGCCATAAAGATACCGTCCAACCACATCTGATGGGTATATTTCAATTTGTGCCAGAAGCCTCCTTCGCTGGTACGCGGCTGTTCGGTCATCTGCTTACGAAGCGTATCCATAGCCGTTTTGTAACGTTCATCTCCCGTCTTTGCGTAGAGGTCGAACAAAATCTTACCGCCATTTACATTGTCGATATTGAAAGAAAGATATTTCATGGTCTTTATACGTCCGTCAGTGTCAATCAGACTATCCGCATAAATCTTGGCATACTCGTAATATGTACTGTCGCCCGTATGTTTCCATGCTTCGAGCATTGATTTTACCACAAGGCCATGCGTATATCCCCATCGTGGTTTTTTAGCTTTTTCAATCATCCAGGGCTCTGGGAAACGTTTCATTTCGGAACGTGCCATGCGTTCACTCCACTTTTCGGTTTCTGCTTTCTTGGTAGTCGTACAAGCAATAAAGCAGACAATTCCGCAGGCAATAATCGCCTTAAATAAATTTTGATTCATATAGTTGAGTTTTTATTTTCCGATCAGGATATATTCTTTTCCCGCCTTTGTGGGCAGGTCATACAAATAGGTTTCCGTCAGCTCTATTTTATTCAATTTTGCTTTCCCGTTAATCAATGGTTTGGTAATAGCGGGGACGGCAAAGAGAGGATTCGGGTTCTCGCCTTTGGCAGGTTTCAGTCCTTTACCTTTTAGCGGGTTGAGTGAGCGGAGACGACAGTTTCCTCCTTTGTGGGATTTTACTATCAGATGATTTACTTTTCCGTCTTTCCAACTCAAGTCAAGCTCAAAACCACCACGTGCGATAATACCTTTCACCGAACCTTCCTTCCACAAAGTAGGAAGGGCGGGAAGTAAATAGATGAATCCGTCATAACTCTGCATCAGCATTTCTACGATTCCTGCCGTACAACCGAAGTTCCCGTCAATCTGAAAGGGTGGATGTGCATCGAACAAATTAGGATAAGTACCACCTTTTTTCTTTTCGTTGCGTACAAGAGTCAACTGATCTGTTATCAGCTTATAAGCATGGTCACCATCAAGCAGACGCGCCCAAAGACAAACTTTCCATCCCATACTCCAGCCGGTAGACGGATCCCCGCGATGGATGAGCGAGGTGCGTGCCGCATCAAACAATTCCGGTGTGCGGTATGGGGAAATCTGATTGCTGGGGAACAATCCGTAAAGATGGGAGACATGACGATGTACGTCCTTCGGATCATCCCAATCGAACATCCATTCTTGCAATTGTCCCCAATGACCTATTTGCATAGGAGGCATTTCTTTCAAGCGTTGCTTTAGATGAGTTGCGAAATCTTTGTCGGTATCCAGAATTTCGGAAGCTGAAATAATAGCCGTCCAAAGATCGAAAATCAACTGATTATCCATCGTACATCCGGCGGCTGTCGTTGCCTTTCCGTTACTGCCCGAATGTACATTCTCCGGTGAATTGCTAGGACAAACCACCAACCAGTTGTGTATCGGTTCCTTTACCATGATTTCATCGAAGAAACGGCCGGACTCTTTCAGTATAGGATAGATGGAACGCAGAAAATCGGTATCTCCAGTATATAAATAACGTTCCCATAAATGACGGCAGAGCCACGCTCCACCACTAGGCCACATGCCCGAAGGAGCTTTGTCAATTGCTCCTGTGACGCGCCAGATATCTGTGTTGTGATGGAGTACCCAGCCATTCGCTCCATACATGATTTTAGCCGTTTCCTTGCCTGTCTCGCTGACCTCTTTTATCAGCCGGAAAAAAGGCTCGTTCAACTCGCTAAGATTGGTAACTTCAGACGGCCAATAGTTCATCTCCAAGTTGATGTTGCAAGTGTATTTGCTGTCCCAAGAAGGAAATAATTTATCATTCCAGATACCTTGCAAGTTAGCGGGTTGTCCGCCGGGTTGTGAAGAACAAATCAATAGGTAACGCCCGAACTGGAAGTAAGTAGCTACCAAATGAGCATCATTTGTATCTTTGAAGTTTTCTACACGTTTATCGGTTGTGATGTTTTCATATCGGTTTTTACCTAAGTTCAAAGATACTCTGGTCAAGTAGCGGCAATAGAAATCAGTATGATTTTTCTTGGCTTCCGGAAATGGATGTTTCATTGCTTTGGAAAGATAGTCTTTAGCCCGTTCTATCTGATTTCCTGTGATATCCAGATAATTATTGAAATTGGTGGCTATTGACACGTAAATGATAGCTTCATCAGCTCCTTCTACCGATAGAATTCCATCTGCACATGCTATTTTTCCACCTCTATTCCGTGCAGTCAACCGTCCTTGAAATTCCACTTTCCCTTTGAGACCTTCATGCCAGGAAGAGACACCGGAAAGCGTAACGCAATTTCCTTCCTCAGAGGAAATCATTACATCCTGATGAGGAGAGGTCAGTTGGGCATTAAAGGTTATTTGTCCCGGACGGCTGGCTGTCAGTCTGACCATTACCACTTGATCGGTAAATGAGGTAATCGTTTCGCGTTGGTATTGTACTCCGTCTACCTCATATCGCACGATGGCGCGGGCGGAATCCAGACTTAGCTCCCGATAGTAGTCCGAATAACGGGTATGTCCGGGAAAAGCGATTCGCAAGTCCCCGAAACTTTGATAAGGCATTCCCGAGTTTGTCTTAGCCATCACCTTCTCGGTAGCAAGAGTTTGCGCTTCGAGATATTTTCCTGCAAAGACTAGTTCACGCACTTTGGGAATATACTCAAGTGCGTTCGGATTGGCGTTGTTGTTAGGGCGTCCTGCCCAGATAGTTTCTTCGTTTAGTTGTATTTGTTCTGTACCCGGTATTCCATATACCATAGCTCCCAAACGGCCATTGCCCAAAGGCAGGGCTTCCGTCCATACCTGTGCGGGACGGTCATACCATAACTTATATTCTTGCGTAGAAGCGTTCGTTTCTTGTGCATGAATAGAAGTTACAGACAGCATGACGAGCACATATCCGATCAATCTCTTTTTATTCATTATCATCTAACGTCTTTTATACTTTTATAAAAGGACGGTTGAACGGACTTTTTGTACCCAATAAGTCGCTAAAAGAATATAATTACTCGGACATTATTTTTATCTTTTCAATCGGCTGCTGCCTGACGGTATCCATTGGAACAGCCCGATAATGTACTTTGGAAAAATCAATAGAGCGCAAATCAATGCTGCGGATCGTACTGTTGTACATCGTTCGGAAATAGATAATCCGGTTATTCATATCCGTTACTGATGTCCATTGCGTGGCACTTGGAACGATTGTTTTTTCCATAAACAAATTACTTGATAATAAGTTTGAAAGGAGACTGTCATATCCTCTGTATTTTCTTGTCATTTGAAATATACTTTCCTATATTTGTCAGTAAAATCATTAATCATTTCCGTTGCGAACGGAAATGTTAGCACAAACCGTTACTCCAAGTAAGAAGTACATCACAAGGGAAGTAAAGAATGTGAGCAATATTTTTTTAATTTGAAGAAAAAAGAAGAAAAGAACAATATGGAAACTATAAAGATTACACGATATCAATCGCCTGTGGGCGAGATGCTTGTCGGTTCTTACGGAGATAAGCTGTGTATTTGCGACTGGGCGGTGGAGAAACGGCGAGGTACGATAGACCGCCGCATACAGCGACATCTGAATGCGAAGTACGAAGAGGGGACTTCCGACATCATCGAACGGGCAATCGGGGAACTCGAAGAATACTTTGCCGGACACCGTAAGATATTCGACATTCCTGTTGTCTTTACCGGCTCTGAATTTCAGTGCACTGTATGGGAAGAACTGATGAAAATACCCTATGGAACGACCATATCTTATGGCGAGCTTGCCCGCCGCATCCATAACCCGAAGGCTGTGCGTGCAGTTGCATCGGCCAATGCCACCAATCCTATCTCTATCTTTGTTCCCTGCCATCGGGTAATCGGCAGCAATCATAAACTTACGGGGTACGGAGGTGGTCTCGATGCGAAAAAAGGATTATTGGAGTTGGAATGTTCTAAAACGATGGGGCTCGGTTTATGGTAGATTTAATATACAAAATCACGAAAAGTGTCATTCACGCGAAACGAGGGGTGGCACTTTTTATTATTTTTCAGTGAAATAAATGGCTATATGCCTGTATTTGGACTTGCAGGGCGTACCGAAATAGGGGCTTCGTTTTTTTGCTTTATTGAGTACAAAATACGGATAATTGCGTCTTTTTATAAAGATATTGTGTAAATTTTAAATTATCCATATTAATGAAACAGATAAAACTGTTGCTTCTTTTAGCTTCCGCCTCCGTTACGGGAGCACTTGCGCAAAGCAATGGATTGACGGATATGAGTCAGAGCCGTTTTGCGAAGATGGTGAATACCGGAATCGGCACCGTACATTGGACAAACGGATTTTGGGGAGACCGTTTTAATGTGTTTAGCCGGACTTCCCTGCAAAGTATGTGGAACACTTGGAACACGCCGGAGATCTCTCACGGTTTCCGTAATTTTGAGATTGCTGCCGGAGTATGCAAAGGAGAGCATTGGGGACCTCCATTCCATGACGGAGATATGTATAAGTGGATGGAAGGAGTGGCTTCTGTCTATGCAGTTAATAAAGATCCGGAGTTGGACAAGTTAATGGATAACTTTATTACTTGTGTTGTAAAAGCCCAACGTGCAGACGGTTATATACATACGCCTGTTATTATCGAAGAACTGAATAAAGGGATTGATTCCCATACAACAACATTGGGTGATCAGTATAAACAGACGGTCATTGGAACGAAAGTAGGTGATGAGAATGAAAAAGGAGCTTTTGCCAATCGGCTGAACTTTGAGACTTATAATCTGGGACACTTGATGATGGCGGGTATCGTGCATCGTCGTGCTACCGGAAAGACTACTCTTTTCGATGCTGCTGTGAAAGCAACGGATTTCCTCTGTCATTTTTATGAAACGGCTTCTGCCGAACTGGCTCGCAATGCTATTTGTCCCTCTCATTATATGGGGGTAGTCGAAATGTACCGGGCTACCGGAAATCCCCGTTATCTGGAACTTTCAAAGAATCTGATTGATATCCGTGGTATGGTAGAGAACGGTACGGACGATAATCAAGACCGTATTCCTTTCCGCGATCAATATCGTGCGATGGGACATGCGGTACGTGCCAACTATCTGTATGCCGGAGTAGCGGATGTATATGCAGAAACCGGTGAGCAGCAATTAATGAAGAACCTGACTAGTATCTGGAATGATATCGTGACCCGGAAAATGTACGTGACCGGTGCTTGCGGCGCTCTTTATGATGGTACATCGCCTGATGGAACGTGTTATGAGCCGGATAGTATTCAGAAAGTGCATCAGAGTTATGGACGTCCCTATCAGTTGCCGAATAGTACTGCTCACAATGAAACGTGTGCCAATATCGGTAATATGTTGTTCAACTGGCGGATGCTAGAAGTGACAGGGGATGCGAAATATGCCGATCTTGTGGAGACTTGTCTTTATAATAGTGTATTGAGCGGTATTAGTCTGGATGGAAAGAAGTATTTCTACACGAATCCGCTTCGTATCAGTGCCGATCTTCCTTACACGCTTCGCTGGCCGAAGGAACGGACAGAATATATCAGTTGTTTCTGCTGTCCTCCGAACACATTGCGTACGCTGTGTCAGGCACAAAACTATGCATATACATTGAGCCCGGAAGGGATTTATTGCAATTTGTATGGGGCAAATACATTGACAACGACTTGGAAAGAGAAGGGAGAAGTAGCTCTGACGCAGGAAACGGATTATCCTTGGGATGGAAATATACGTGTAACGTTGGATAAAGTTCCTCGTAAGGCAGGTACTTTCTCGCTCTTCTTACGCATCCCTGAATGGTGTGAAAAGGCTACGCTTAGGGTGAATGGACAGCCGTTGCAAGTCAATGCGAAGGCAAATTCGTATGCGGAAGTAAATCGTGCATGGAAGAAGGGGGATGTAGTGGAGTTAGTGATGGATATGCCTGTGCGTTTGCTCGAAGCTCATCCGTTGGCAGAGGAGATTCGTAATCAGGTGGTCGTGAAGCGCGGACCGTTGGTTTATTGCCTGGAAAGTATGGATATTGCAAACGGGGAAAAGATTGATAATGTATTGATTCCTGCTGATATAAAATTGACTCCGAAGAAGATCACGATTGAAGGTAGTCCGATTGTAGCGCTCGAAGGTAAAGCGCGTCTGGCACCTGCAATTTCTTGGGAAGGAGTACTTTATCGTCCGGTGGTTCAGACAGAGAAGACGGTGGATATTCGTTTGATTCCTTATTATGCCTGGGGAAATAGAGGAAAAGGAGAGATGACTGTATGGATGCCTCTTGCCAGATAATCATGATACAGAAATGAAGAAATCAGGAGGAAAAATAAAGAAATGAGGATGAGAAAGTTATTTTTAACGGCTATATGTATTTTGTGTAGTCATTGGTTATGGTCCGGTGAGATATGGGTTTCTCCCAAAGGTAATGACTTTAATGATGGAACCCGCCAGTCTCCCAAAGCAACGCTGACTGCTGCTTTACGGCAGGCACGTGAATGGCGGAGGACGGGAGATGACCGTATGCAGGGAGGAATCACTGTTTATATGGAAGGGGGAACGTACGCTCTGTATGAGCCGGTTTTTATTCGTCCGGAAGATAGTGGGACAAAGGAATCCCCGACTGTGATCCGTTCGGCAGCCGATGAAAAGGTGGTGTTGAGTGGGGGAGTCCGTATCAAGAATTGGAAGAAACAAGGAAAGCTCTGGGTGGCAGATGTGCCGACATTTAATGGGCGTCCATTGGATTTCCGTCAGTTGTGGGTGAATGGAGAAAAGGCTGTCCGTGCCCGTGATGTAGAGGATTTCGAAAAAATGAACCGTATTTGCAGCATGGATGAAAATAATGAAGTTCTTTATGTTCCTGCGGTTGCGGTACGCAGACTTATTGATAATAAGGGAAAAATGAAGGCTGAATATGCCGAGATGGTACTCCATCAGATGTGGTGTGTGGCTAATCTTCGGATTCGGTCTATTGAGGTGCAGGGAGATAGTGCGGCGGTACGTTTTCACCAGCCGGAAAGCCGGATTCAGTTTGAACATCCTTGGCCGCGTCCAATGGTGACGACGGACGGACATAATTCCGCTTTCTATCTGACGAATGCCCGTGAGCTATTGGATGTACCGGGCGAATGGTATCACGATATGAATGCCCGTAGAGTGTATTATTATCCACGGGAAGGAGAGAAGATGCAGGAGGCGGAAGTGATGGTACCTGCCATTGAGACGTTAGTACAGGTAGAAGGTACTTTGGATCGTCCTGTGTGTCATATTCGTTTTGAGAAAATTACTTTTTCTTATACTACGTGGATGCGTCCGTCAGAGAAAGGACATGTGCCTCTTCAGGCAGGCATGTATTTGACGGATGGGTACCGGATTGATCCGAAGATGCAACGGGATTATCTGAATCATCCGTTGGATAATCAAGGATGGTTGGGACGTCCTGCGGCTGCTGTCCGGATAGCTGCTACCAAACAGATTGATTTTGAGCGTTGCCGATTTGAACATCTGGGTTCTACCGGATTGGATTATGAAGAAGCGGTGCAGGATGGTATTGTTCGTGGCTGTCTCTTTCGCGATATTGCAGGAAATGGTTTGCTAGCCGGTAGTTTTTCTCCGGCTGCTCACGAAACACATTTGCCATACGATCCTGCTGACCGCCGGGAGGTATGTACACACCAGCAAATCAATAATTGCTATTTCACGGAAGTAGGTAATGAGGACTGGGGATGTCTCGCCATTGCTGCGGGATATGTGAGTGATATTAATATCGAGCATAATGAAATCAGTGAAGTTCCTTATAGTGGCATCAGTCTTGGTTGGGGATGGACACAAACTGTGAATTGTATGCGTAATAACAGAGTACATGCCAATCTGATTCATCATTATGCGAAACACATGTATGATGTGGCAGGTATTTACACACTCGGTTCGCAGCCGAAAAGTTATGTAACGGAGAATTGCGTGCATAGTATTTATAAACCGGGGTATGTACACGATCCTAATCACTGGTTCTATCTTTATACGGATGAAGGTTCTTCCTTTATTACTGTACGTGATAATTGGACAGAAGGAGAGAAGTATCTGCAAAATGCCAATGGCCCGGGAAATGTATGGGAGAACAATGGCCCGAAGGTGGATAATGATGTTCGTGAACGTGCGGGACTGGAAGCAGGATATAAGGATTTACTAAATATCCAGTAGGTATTGACAAGTCATTTAACTGTAATACGTGATTCGTTCCACAGATATGGAACTAAAGGAAAACAATTGTAGAACTAAAGGGAAACAGATGTGGAACTAAACGTCAACCACTGTGGAACGAATTATTTCTTACGATTCAGTTTGTTAGTAATAGAAAGAAAAATGAAAAAGAAATATATGATATTGCTTAGTGCCTTGTCTTTGGCAAGCAGCACATTTGCCCAGACCTGGATATGGTATCCGGGAGACTACGAGATCTGGCTGGGAAATCAAATGAATAACCGTCGTACGGAACGAGGTGCATTTTTCCCTCCTTTTTGGAAAACGGATAGTCATTATGTTGTCGTAGAATTCAGCAAGCAACTGAATCTTTCCGAGCCGGAAGAGATCTTTATTGCTGCCGAAGGAAAGTACAACGTCAAACTGGATGGAAAGCTCCAGTTCGGTATGCCGGAAACCATGTTGCTTCCGGCCGGAAAACATAATCTGAACATTAAAGTCTGGAATCAGGCAACTCCTCCCACTATTTATGTGAAGGGAAAAACGGTGAATTCAGACTCTTCCTGGCGTGTGACTTACGAAGATAAAGAATGGATTGACGAGAGCGGAAAAGCCAGTGACACATCTGCCACTATCTATATGGATGCCGGATGCTGGAACTTTGACGGAGCTACCCAACGTCCTTCCCAATTCAGTCTGATGCGTGAACCGCAGCAACCTGTTACGAAGTCAGAACAGTTCGAAGGAGGTATTCTTTATGATTTTGGAAAAGAAACATTCGGGTTTATCACATTGAAGAATCTTTCCGGAAAAGGAAAAATAGAAATTTATTATGGTGAAAGCCCGGAAGAAGCAAAAGATAAAGCATATTGCGAAACATTGGACAAACTCTTGCTCGAACCGGGACAAGTGACCGACCTTGCTATCCGCAGCACTTCTCCCTTGAGTAATTCTGAAAACGAATATACATTGGAGAACAGCAAAGCCTTCCGCTATGTCTATGTAACTCACGAGCCGGGTGTACAGATTGGAGAAGTCTCCATGCAATATGAATATCTTCCTGAAGAATACCGTGGAAGTTTCCGTTGCAATGATGAAGAACTGAATCGTATTTGGGAAGTTGGCGCATACACCATGCATCTCACTACCCGCGAATTCTTCATTGACGGTATCAAACGTGACCGTTGGGTATGGAGTGGCGATGCCATCCAAAGTTATTTGATGAATTATTATCTTTTCTTTGATAACGAATCTGTCAAACGTACAATCTGGTTGCTTCGTGGCAAGGATCCTGTGACCAGCCATAGTAATACGATCATGGATTATACTTTCTACTGGTTTCTTAGCGTATATGACTATTATATGTATAGTGGCGACCGTCATTTTGTTAACCAACTATATCCGCGTATGCAAACAATGATGGATTACGTGTTGGGACGTACCAATAAGAATGGCATGGTAGAAGGTATGACGGGCGACTGGGTATTTGTGGACTGGGCGGATGGCTATCTGGATAAGAAAGGCGAACTCTCTTTTGAACAAATCTTATTTTGCAGAAGCCTGGAAACGATGGCTTTGTGTGCGGAACTGGTCGGAGATGCCAATGGTAAACAGAAATACGAGAAACTGGCTGTTGCTTTGAAGGCAAAGTTAGAACCTGCCTTCTGGAATAATCAGAAACAGGCATTTGTGCATAACTGTGTCAACGGTCAGCAAAGTGATGCAGTCACCCGCTATGCGAATATGTTTTCTGTCTTCTTTCGATATTTGAATGAAGATAAGCAACAAGCCATTAAACAGTCTGTTCTGCTGAATGACAGTATTCTGAAAATAACAACTCCCTATATGCGTTTTTATGAACTGGAAGCCCTTTGTGCTCTTGGCGAACAGGATGCTGTAATGAAAGAAATGAAAGCCTATTGGGGAGGAATGTTAAAGGAAGGCGCCACCTCTTTCTGGGAAAAATACAACCCTGAAGAAACTGGAACGCAACATCTTGCCATGTATGGCCGTCCTTATGGCAAGAGTTTGTGCCATGCTTGGGGAGCGAGTCCTATCTACTTGTTGGGCAAATATTATCTGGGAGTGAAACCTGTAAAAGAAGGATATAAAGAGTTTGCTATTACTCCTGTGTTGGGAGGATTGAAATGGATGGAAGGCACTGTACCCACACCGAATGGCAATATCCATGTCTATATGAACAGCAAAACGATGAAAGTGAAAGCAACAGAAGGGAAAGGCTATCTGACAATCAAAAGCCGTCGTCCACCTAAAGCAAATATCGGAACACCGGAAAAAGTGTCGGAAGGAGTATGGCGGCTCTGGATTGATTCACCCGAAGAAAGAATTGTTACCTATCATTTATAATACATTGTTAATTAGTTAGTGGAGTAGTCCTTGATTAACGGTTCCTCTTTTTAATGGGGGATTGTTAATCGGGGACTTTTTTTATTGGAATATGCATCACCTTTTCTAAATTTTACTACTTTTGTTTTGTGAAAGACACTTAATTGTAATACGCCTTTTGTTCTTTTGGAAAAACAATTAAACAAAATCCAAGGAATGTTAGATAAATCAGCTCAATACACTAATACAGATGACGAGAAGCTCTTTTCCTTCATAGAAAAAGGAGATAAAGGAGCTTTTACACAAGCTTATGACAGATATCATAAGCTGCTATATGTATTAGCTTACCGTTATTTAATGAATGCAGACATGGCAGAAGATGTAGTACAACATGTCTTTGCTCGTTTATGGGAATTTAGGTCGGAACTACATGTAGGAATCAGCCTTAAAAACTATCTGTTCACTATGACGAAAAATCATGTCTTAAATCTGATTCGTAATGAGAATAGTGCAATCAGCAAGAACTATGAGATAGCACAATCGACACCTGTCTACGAAGATAATCTGATAGAAAATCTGGAGAAGAAAGAATTGATGGCCTCTTTTTATAAAGCGGTAGATATGCTTCCGCCACAAAAACGTAGTATTTGTTTGATGAAAGTGAAAGAGGAACTAACGAATCAGGAAATAGCCGAACGGATGAATCTGTCTGTTAATACAGTCAAAACACATTATACGGAAGCATTGAAAATGCTACGTATTCATTTAAGTAAAATGCTAATAATTGTTACTTTTGTCACACTAATGACATATTTAAGTGTCCACTATTTAAGATAAAAAGAGAATGAATCGACCCACTGATAAACAAATAGAAGAAGTGCTTGCCGGAGTTGCTACACCGGAGGATGCAAAATTTGTGGCGGAATGGTTTGCCACAGAAGAAGGGAACACTTACCTGGATGCTGTGATGACTCGGGAGGCAGAACATTTAAAAGCCGAAACGGCAGAAATATATGTGGACCATACTATACCTTCAGAAAAGATGTACCATCAGATCCAAAAGAACATATCACGCAAACAGATCAAACGTATCTGCTTCCGTGTGGCTGCAATCTTGATTCCCGTTATTTTCCTGATAGGTCTTTATTTACAGATCAATTCCCGGGTGGATTTATTCGGCACTACGGAATATGAGGAAATTCGTGTTGCCAAAGGAGAGCGGATACAGATGATGTTTCAAGACGGGACACGAGTTTATATCAATTCGGATTCCTGGTTGAAGTATCCTAAAAAGTTCGGATTGAGTAAGCGGGAAGTTTTCCTGGTGGGAGAAGCCTATTTCGTGGTAGCCAAGAATAAAAAACGTCCGTTTATTGTTAATCTGAACGGACCTTCCGTTCATGTACTAGGTACTTCTTTTGATGTACAAGCCTACCCGGAAAATAAAGACATTGTGATCTGTCTGGATGAAGGACATGTAAACCTGACTCTCTCCTCTGCAAAAGAATACCCGTTACTGCCGGGCGAGAAACTGATATATAATAAAGAAAGTGACCAGTGCCGGATAATCAAGAACGATCATTCAAAGCAAGTCTCAATGTGGAAAGACAATGTGATTTCTTTTAAAGATACTCCTCTGGCAGAAGTGGTCAAGGTTCTGAACCGCTGGTATAATGTAAACTTTAAGATAGAGGATGAGCAAGCATCGAAATATGTATATACGTTGACCTCGGATAATACGATACTGGAGAAAGTGCTTCAGGATTTGGAAAAGATTGCACCGGTAAAATTTGAATATGATGAAGTCCGGAAAGAAGTGACAGTCCGAATGAAACAGGACGGAAAGAAGTAAAATATACTGGATAGGATAATAGAATGAGGACAGGCTGTGTATATACGCAGCCTTTACTGTTTTAGAATAAGAATGTTATGAAATAAATTAGGCTTATGCAAAAAAACTCTTTTTTCTCTCACCCGCTTTTTTGACTTGTGTGTCTACTAAGCATAAATGAGATTTTAAATCTAAGTTTAACTTTAATCAAAGCAAGTAGTATGAAACACAAAGTTCTGCTCGTATTGTTGCTGGGGATAATCATAAGCGTTTCCGCTTCTGCCCAAAAGGTAACAATGAATCTTAAACAAGTAAAGCTGGAGAAAGTATTCTCTGCTATTACACAGCAAACTGGTCTTACGGTGGCTTATAGCCGTACGATCGTCAATCCGGATCGAATAGTGACGGTAGAAGCAAAGAATCAGGAACTATCTAAAGTTCTGAATGATTTGTTTCTCGGTACTAACGTAAACTATGAGATCGGAAAAACAAAAATTTATTTGAAGGAGAAAGTTACGGATTCTGAACAACAAACCAGTAATGCGAACAAAAAAAATATATCCGGTCGGGTAGTCGATGAGAAAGGAGAGCCGATTATTGGCGCCAGTGTGATGGTGCAAGGCAGCTCTTTGGGTACAATAACGAATGTAGACGGACGTTATACTTTGGCTAATGTTCCCGAAAACAGTACGATTACAGTATCATACATCGGATATATTACGGTTAATTACGCTGCTACCAGCAGAAATCTGTCCCAAGTAGTTCTCCGCGAAGATAGTAAGACACTGGAAGAAGTGGTAGTGGTGGGATATGGTACGCAAAAGAAAGTAAACCTGACTGGTGCCGTTGCTATCGTTTCGGGTGATGAACTGACGACCCGTTCTGCCGCCAACTTATCACAGCTTCTGCAAGGTTCTGTACCGAATATGAACGTAAACTTTAGTTCGGGACGTCCCGGACAAGGGGGAAGTTTCAATATCCGTGGTGTCAACTCAATTAGTGCAGATGCAGCACCTCTGACTATCATTGATGGAATCGAGGGAGATATAAATAAGGTAAACCCCAATGACGTAGAATCCATCAGTGTTTTAAAGGATGCTTCGGCTGCTGCCGTATATGGTGCCCGTGCTGCTTATGGAGTTATTTTGGTTACAACCAAGAATGGAAAGATAGGAAAGACCAATGTCAGCTATAACGGTCGTTTCAGTTTTGGTGATACAACAACTTCTACGGACTTTGAGACACGTGGTTATTATTCGGCCGGTATTAATGATATGTTCTACAAAACATACCAGGGCGTCCCTTATACACATTATACCCAAGAAGATTACCATGAATTATGGATTCGCCGTAATGATAAAGTGGAAGATCCTTCCCGTCCATGGGTGGTAGAAAAAAACGGAGAGTATAAATATTACGGTAACTTTGACTGGTATAATTGTTTGTTTGATAATACCCGCCCTACTTGGGAGCATAACTTGACGGTTTCGGGAGGAACCGAAAAAGTGAAGTACATGCTATCAGGCAACTACTATAATCAGAAAGGAATTATCAGAATAGATCCGGACCGTTTTAAGAAATATACTTTTCGTTCGAAAATCATTGCCAATATCACTTCCTGGTTTGAATTGAGTAACAATACTTCCTATTACCATTCTGAATATACCTATCCGGGACTATCAGGAGTGAATAACGTTTTCACCAGAGCCGGGCGGCATGCTTTGGCAAGTATTGTGCCGATGCATCCGGATGGAACTCTGGTTTACAGAACAGGTTTGACAGACACAGGAGAAGTGGCAGATGGTGTTAGTGCCGTATTATTGAATGGCGGCCACCATAACCGGGATCGTGAATATGAGTTTGTAACTACGTTCGAGGCCGTATTGAAACCCATCAAACATTTTGAGGTTCGTGCAAACTACAGCTGGGCGCATTACAACCAGCAGAATTTGAATCGTTCCGTAGATGTATTATACTCCAGAAATCCGGGAGAAACAATCACAATGGATAACGGACATACCAGAGGCAATTATTTGTCGGAAGTACAAAATAATCAGATCCGCCAGACTTTCAACTTATATGGAACGTATGATAATATCTTTGCAAATACACATTCAGTAAAGGTGATCGTAGGAGGTAACTATGATTCCAAGTACTTAAAAAAATTGGGAATGAAACGTAACGGATTGTTGTCTGAATCCCTGGATGATTTTAATCTGGCAAAAGGAGATGACATATCCATAACCGGAGGACAAGAAGAATATGCGATTCTCGGTTTCTTCTATCGCTTGAATTACGGTTATAAAGATCGTTATTTATTTGAGGCCAGTGGACGTTATGACGGTAGTTCCCGTTTTCGTCGGGGACACCGTTTCGGTTTCTTCCCGTCGTTCTCTGCCGGATGGCGTGTTAGCGAAGAAGCTTTTTTCACAGAAGCCAAAAACTATGTAAGCAATTTGAAACTAAGACTGTCTTACGGATCGTTGGGAAATCAAAAAACGGTCGGCTATTATGACTATCTGCAACTGGTTAATACCGGAGCAGTGTTGAATTATGCTTTTGGAGATACCACCAAAGGAGATTATGCTTATGAATCAGCACCAAACTCCACCGATTTGACTTGGGAAACTGTAATTACCAAAAACATAGGTCTGGATTTGGGATTTCTTAATAACCGTTTGAATGTTTCTTTCGATGCATATATCCGTGATACCAAAGATATGTTGATGGCAGGAAAGACTTTGCCTGGCGTATATGGTGCCTCTTCTCCCAGAATGAATGTGGCAGACTTGCGTACGAAAGGGTGGGAAGCATCTGTTACTTGGAGAGATAGTTTTACACTGGCCGACAAGCCTTTCCACTACCGTATTGTGGCAGGCATCGGAGATAATACTTCCAAAGTGACTAAATATGATAATCCCAACCGGACACTGACCGATCCTTACGAGGGACAGCAGTTAGGTGAAATCTGGGGCTATGTAGTGGACGGATATTTTAAAACGGATGAGGAAGCGAAGAATTATAAAGTGGATCAATCGTTCGTTAACCAGATGATTAATGCGAGTGCACTGGATAACGGTCTCCATGCCGGTGATCTTAAATTCGTCGATTTAGATGGTAATAATAAGATAGAACAGACCACATCGGCTAATGACCGAAAGGATATGAAAGTGATCGGTAATTCATTGCCACGTTATAATTATAATTTAGGAATTTCTGCAGATTGGTATGGTATTGATTTCTCTGTTCTCTTTCAAGGTATTGGCAAACAAAACTGGTATCCTGGTGCTGAAACGTCCATGTTTTGGGGACCTTATTCCCGACCATACGCTAGTTTTATTCCTTCCAATTTCATGAGTCAGGTATGGAGTGAAGAAAATACAGGTGCTTATTTTCCACGTCCCAGAGGATATGTAGCACTCGGCAGTAATCGTGAATTAGGCGTGGTGAATACGAAGTATTTGCAGAATTTAGCTTACTGTAGGTTGAAGAATCTCTCTATTGGTTACACATTGCCGGATAAATGGCTTTCTAAAATAGGTTTCGAGAAAATACGTGTTTACTTTAGTGGTGAGAACTTACTGACATTCACTAAGCTACATTCCGATTATATTGATCCGGAACAAGCATCGGCAAGTAATAGCTGGAAAACGAGTAAAAGTGATGCGAACATTTATCCCTGGGCAAAGACCTACTCTTTTGGTATAGATATAACGTTTTGATAATAACGAATATAAAGAAGATATAGTATGAAAATCATGAAATATACATTGTGGGCGACTGTTGGTCTGTCGTTGTTATTTGCTTCTTGTGAAAGCATACTGGATATAAATCCAAAAGATCGCTTGACGACTAAGGATTACTTTACGAATGAAGAACAATTACAGTTGTATAGTAATCAGTTCTATTCAAACAACTTTCCGGGTGATGGTGATATTTACAGGGACAATGCCGATATGCTGATCGTATCTCCTTTGGACGATGAAGTGAGTGGGCAGCGTGTCATTCCGGAAACAGGTGGAGGATGGAATTGGAATGCGCTGCGTTCAATTAATTTTTTATTGGAGAATCTGGAAAACTGTAAAGACCAGAAAGTACGCAATAAATATGAGGCAGTAGCGCGGTTCTTTCGTGCTTATTTCTATTTCGAAAAGGTAAAACGTTTCGGTGATGTACCTTGGTATGATAAAGTGTTAGGATCGGATGATGCTGATTTGTATAAAGCCAGAGATTCACGTGAATTCGTGATGGAAAAGATTATGGAAGATCTCAATTTTGCTATAGAGGTTTTTAAAGAAACCAATCGGACCAAAGAGCTTTATCGTATTACCTGGTGGACTGCCCAAGCGTTAAAATCACGTGTAGGACTATTCGAAGGAACATACCGTAAATATCATGGATTGGAAGATTATGAAAAATATCTGAATGATTGTGTGAGTGCATCTAACGAAATTATGATTGCATCGGGAGGATATTCCTTATATCAGTCCGGTTCTCAATCATACCGTAATTTATTTAAATCGGAGAATGCGATTGATGCGGAAATCATATTGGCAAGGGATTATAATAATGATTTGAACCTAATCCATGGAGTGCAGGCTTTCGAAAATTCGCCAACTTTGGGACGTCCTGGACTCTCAAAAAAGCTGGTAAATTATTATCTAATGAAGAATGGAGACCGTTTCACCGATCAACCTAATTATGCAACAATGGAATTTAAGGATGAAATAGTAAATCGTGATCCGCGTTTGGCACAAACAATCCGTACTTCTAATATAAACATGAATGTTACCATGACCGGATACCACTTGCTGAAATACGCTAATGATAATATGAATTATACGGGTAATTTAAGTAATGATCTGCCTCTATTTAGGTTGGCAGAAATTTATCTGAACTATGCTGAAGCAAAGGCTGAATTAGGCACGTTGACTCAAACTGATATTGACAACACAATAAACAGGTTACGGACACGTGCAGGAGTAACAGGAAAATTGAACATGAATAAAGCAAACCAAAATCCTGACCCTTACATGTGTGATTCAAAGACCGGTTATGTGAATGTTACAGGAGATAATAAAGGAGTGATTTTGGAAATTCGACGGGAACGTGCCATCGAACTGGTCATGGAAGGTTTCCGCTATTATGACCTGATGCGCTGGAAAGAAGGACAGTGCATAGCCCAATCTTTTCAAGGATTTTATCTTCCTGCCACAGCTATCAACAAAGCGTATGATATTGACGGGGACGGAACAAATGATGTCTGTTTCTATACAACATCGTCGCAGCCCAATGTAGGAAGTATGACGTATGTGAAACTGGCGTCCGATGGAAGCGGCACTTCATTGTCAGAAGGTAATTATGGTAATTTACTGTGTTATAGTTGGATAGACCGTACTTGGAACGAAGAACGTGATTATCTGTATCCTATACCAAGACAGGAAATAACATTGTCTGATGGTATCGTAACCCAAAATCCGGGATGGAATGAATAACAAATATGAAAAATATAAATGATAGATTTATGAAAAAGATAGTAATATATACATTGATTTCCTTCATATTCTCTGTTTTTGCCAGCAGTTGTGAAGATAATAAAGACAATTCATTGTACTATCCTGATTTCACGTGGGATACAGGAGATGGCGAGGAAGACGAAGACCCCGTGACTGAAACGTCCATGCGTGTAGCAACTTATAACTTACAGGTGGAGACTGGTACAGGATGGACTAACCGCCGGGAACGTGTGGCACAATTAATCAAAGACTACGATTTTGAGATTTGTGGATTCGAAGAAGCCAGTTGGGAACAACGTTCCTACTTAGGAACTCAACTTGCGAGTGATTATCAGATTCTCGCTTATGGTCGTGACACTGGAAATGACGATAACAAGGCAGGAGAGATGAGTGGCATTTTATATAAGAAGAGCCGCTACACATTACTGGATGCCGGACGTTTCTGGTTTTCCGAAACTCCGGACATTCCTTCCAACGGATGGGATGAAACAAATTTCAAACGTTTCTGTGTATGGGGAAAATTCAAGGATAGCAAGACTCAAAAAGAATTTTATCTTTTTGAAACTCACATGCCTTTGGCTGATAATGCCAGAAAACACGCATGTCAAATGCTGGTGGATGCAGTTTCCGATAAAGCAAAAGACAATACTCCCACATTTTGTACCGGCGACTTTAATGCGACTCCTGATGCTCCCGAAATAGCCACTACGATTTGCCAAAGTGGTATATTAAAAGATGCGTATCGGGAAGCGGCCGTTCAACATGGAGCTCTCTTTACATTTCCTTCTAAAAAGACCAGAATTGATTTTATTTTTGTGAAACATGCTACGGTGCTTTCTACCCGCACTATTGTCAGTTCTTTATCCGATCATTATCCTATGGTGATTGTAGTAGAAATCTAAAATAAAAAATGAAGATTATGAAAAACAAATTTTATCATATAAGTACATACTCGGTAATGAGATATTGGACCATTTTATGGATGGCTGTTTTAGCTTTCTCATGCTCTGATTTTAATCCGATGGATTCCTATAGCCGTATTCCGCCGGATAGAAACACAGACATAGATGACGGAGATGAGGGTGACGGAGCAGGCGGTCTTTTTGAAAAAGGTTACGGAACAGTGAGCAAACCCTATCTCGTTATGGATGTGATACAGATTCAGAATATGAGTGAAGCTTTGGTGAAAGGAAAGATGATTTATTTCCAGTTGGGGGCTGATATTGATATGAAGTCTGTATCTAATTGGGAACCATTGAACTCAAACGGTGACTATTATATCTATTTTGATGGAAATAACCATATTATAAAGAATTTCACCTGTACAGACAAAGCGTATGCCAGTTTTTTCGGTATTTTGGCCGGGACTTGTAAAAATGTCGGTTTCTATAATGCCCATGTAGAAGCAGCTACTAATAGTGGGGCAGGGGTTATCGGCGGTTATATCGGAGTGAAAGCTCCGAACGCTGTAGAGAAGACAGGGCAGGTGGAAAACTGTTACGTCTCCGGAAAAGTGAAAGGAAAGTATGCTGGTGGAATAGCTTCCCGTATGGGTAGACCGTATGGAGGACAGATTTGTTATATCAAAAACTGTTATTCCACAGCAGAGGTTATATCTACAGGAGATGAATGTGGAGGTATTGTAGGTTCTATGTATGAAAACAGCGAGGTGTCATATTGCTATTCTACAGGTGTATTAATTGGTGCCAATTCAGTGGGAGGTATTGCTGCCCTTCCTTCCGAAGGAGCTAAAATTACTTCCTGTGTTGCTTGGAACTGGAAAATGACAGGACCTGCTGCTAGATCTGGACGTATCTGTGGAGCTTTGTCTCAAGGTGAAAATGGACATCAGGCAGATCCTGTCGCATCTGAATGTTATGCATGGGAGGATATGGTTTGTACAGGATTTACTCCGGAGGATAATGCAGGTTCCGTTTCGACAGGAAAATATGATGGAGTGAGTGAAAGTGCTCTGACTTTGCAGAATAGCATTGCTAATTGGGGGACCCCATGGCATAATGTTGGGAATATAGATATGGGATTCCCTATTTTAGAGTGGCAATTGGATAGAGAAGATTATGCTAGTTATGGAGGACATGACAACGAACCGGAAGGAGATTTTGCCAATGGAGACGGAACTCGAAATAATCCTTATGTGATTGCTAATGCTATCCATATTCAGAATATGAGCAAAGCCCTCGTTGAAAAACAAACGACTTATTTTGTCTTGAGTGCGGATATTGATATGCAGGGGATCAAGTGGGCACCTCTAAATGATGCTAATGGTTACCATAAATGGATTGATTTCGATGGACGCAATCATGTAATTAAAAACCTTACTTGTGAGTCAGGCACATATAGAAGCTTCTTCGGGGTATTGTGTGGAGAATGTAGAAATGTGGGATTTGTGGATGCAAATATCTCATCTCCGAATACTGGTATTGGCATCATAGCCGGTTATGTAGGATTGGCTGCCGGTGCAGAGAATTATACTGGAAAGATAACAAACTGCTATACTACCGGAGTACTGAAGGAGTCGGGAGCAGCAGGTGGAATTGGCGGTGTACTTGGTGGTTCGGGATATATCAAAAATTGCTATTCCAGTGCTACTGTTATTGATCAAATTGCTAACAATGCAGGTAAAGCCGGTGGAATCATCGGAAGGGTGAATGGCAATGCCAGTGGAAGCAGTATTGAAAACTGTTATACTAGTGGTGATATCAATGCCATAGGTGGAGGAAATGCCGGAGGTATAGTCGGCAAAGTGGATGGCGGTAAACTAGTCATAAAAAATTGTATTGCTTGGAATAGTATGTTGGTTAGTACCGATAAAGCAAAGGTGGGACGTATAGTCGGAGGTACTGCCAATGCTACTTATGAAAACTGCTATGCTTATGACGGTATGATTTTGAAAGCAGGAGAGGCTACATTTACCGTTTCAGATGAGACATCACCGTCCGGTAGTAGTTTCCAGGGAGTAGCTAAATCTGCTAACGAGCTGAAAAACACTGTCATAAACTGGGATTCTTCTCTTTGGAAAGAAGGAGGCAACGGCTACCCGGTATTTAAATGGAGTAAATAAATTGATATTTAATGATTTGTAATATGAAGTGTTCTATAAATAAGAAATATTATTTTCTACTTTTGATTTTACTTTTTGCCGGAGGTCTTCCGGCAAAATCTTCCAACTCAGACAAAACGAAACCGGAAGATATTATTCGCCTTGCCTCTTATAACATCCGCACCAAAGGAGACAAGGGGGATAAGGCTTGGGAAGTTCGTCTGAATGCATTGGTGGATGTTGTGCGACGGAATAAATTTGATATGTTTGCCATACAGGAAGGACGTACCTCTCAATTAAAAGATATGATGATCTTGAACGAGTTTTCTTATATCGGTCGTGATCGTGACGGGGATAATAAAGGAGAACATTGTGCCATTTTTTATAAAAAGGATCGTTTTAAGGTGTTGAAACATGGTGATTTCTGGTATTCGGAGACTCCTGACATACCTTCTTATGGTTGGGGAGCACGTTGTCGCCGGATTTGTACTTGGGGATATTTTAAAGACCTCCGGACTGGGAAGAAATTCTATGTGTTTAATTCGCATACGGATCATGAAGCAACAGAAGCAAGACGACAATCTTCGTTCATGTTGTTGGAACAGGTAAGGAAAATCGCTAAAGGTAAACCGACCTTTTGCACCGGTGATTTTAATGCCACTCCGGACGAAGAACCGATACAACTTCTCCTGAAAGATAGTTTATTACTGGATTCATATAAATGTACTCTGACGCCTCCTAAAGGACCGTCCGGTAGTTTTTATGCCTATGACAAAACTGGAAAAACAGCTAAGCGCATAGATTTTATTTTTGTGACTCCAAAAATAAGAATACTTTCTTATCACACCATTGATGATGATATAAAGTATAATAAATACTCTTCAGATCATTTTCCTGTAATGGTGGAAACACTACTGAAATGAGAAAAGGAATAAACTTTGAATAGTTATAAAAAATCAAGTTGCAAAGGTCGTTCATTACTATAAGTGTATAGATATATTTGTATATATCGCATTGATGTTGTTTCGGCCTTTACACTGTTTTCTTTTTCTCATACAAGATGCTAATAAACTCATAGAACGTTTATAATAAAAAGTAAAATAGTTTATTATAAATGTCTCTTGTATTTATTATAAACGATATTCACAGGAATTCGTCAAATGATATTGAATATATTAAACAAAACGGGGTGAAATCGGCATAGATTCCACCCCATTTCTATTCTTTCAGACATATATTTATCTGTCTGAAAAATCTCTTTATGTCTTTATTTTTGTATATATCATATCTGTTGTCAGCTAATTGATTACTGCAAATATACAAAATAAAAAGGGCAAAGTCAATAGCTTCTTTAAAATTGGGATGCTTGATAAAAATATAATAATCTTTTTATCTTAAAGAAATGTGATACAACACATGTCTGCACAACGGATGTTCACCAGGGACAAGCGGATGATCGAATTCCCTCACTCGTTCCATTCCTATTTTCTGCATTACACGTTCTGACCGTTGGTTGAGAAGGGAAGTAAAAGAAAAGAGTTCTTTTATATCTGTTTTATTGCGCGTATACTCCAAGCATGCATTTGCAGCTTCAGGAGCATAACCCTGTCCCCAATATTCGTGTGCTAACCGCCAGCCTATTTCTATGCCCAGAGCAAAGTCAACATCAAATGTAATCTGATGTAGTCCGGTATAGCCCATAAAAGCATGATCTTCTTTTCGTTCTACGGCATACAAACCGAAGCCACAGGTTTGGAACTCATTTTGAATACGCTGATAAAAGGCTAATGATTCTTCCGATGACAATGAATTAAGAAAAAACTCCATCACATGCGGATCGGCATTCATACGGGCAAAAAACGGGATGTCTTCTTCTTTCCAGTCGCGGAGAATCAGACGGGGTGTTTCTATATACTTTTGCATAACTATGATAATAATAAAATGCAAAGGTACAATTCTTTTTCCTTATTGGAAGTTATTCGTTATTATAAGTATTAACCATCATTCATTGAATACCCCCTTTCACATATAGTCAGTCTAGTCAGCAGCGTGGTACGGATGTGTAAACCAGAAGCAGGAGCCTACTCCTTCGGTCGAATCCACGCCAATTTCTCCTCCCATTTGGGAAACAATGCTCTTACAGATAGAAAGTCCCAGTCCTGTACCTTGAACAAAAGTATTCAGCTTCACAAAACGTTCAAATACGCTCTTTTGCTTTTCTTCCGGTATTCCCATTCCGGTGTCGCGCACATAGAATTTTATTTTCTGATGGGATACTTGTTCATATCCCAGGGTGATACTGCCTTGTTGGGTGAACTTTAACGCGTTATTTATAAAGTTACTGATTACTTGGGTGAATCTGTTTTTATCCGTATAGATATAACATTCCGGGAATGGTTCCTCTAAAATCAGTTCAACGCCTTTACCCACTTTCATACCCATTGATTTGATAATTTCAGAACAAGTCTCGTTTACATCCACATTGGTATATACAAAATTGAATGTACCCGCTTCAATTTTCGAAAGATCGAGGATGTCCGATATCAGTTGCAAGAGAAGTTCATTATTCTCTTGTACAATCTTAATGTATTCCTGCCGTTCGCTTCTGCTGTCCGTTTCTGCCAGAAGACTGGAAAAACCGACAATAGCATTGAGAGGAGTACGGATCTCATGGCTCATGTTAGCCAGGAAAGCCGACTTCAGACGATCCAGTTCTTCCGCTTTATCGCGGGCAATAATCAATTTCTGTTCAGTTTCTTTCAAAGGCGTGATGTCATAATTGATACACAACATCTCGATAATGCCGTCTTGCGGACGGTAACCCCTGACCATCACATTGATGCTGGTCCACGTATATTTGCCATTCTCCCTGCATACACGAACTTCTTTACGCAAACTGGTTGCCTTTCCCGTTTTCACTTCACCTACAAAGTTTTTCAGAACAGCCTGATTTTCAGGAACTACATGTGCATATACTCCGATAACCTGCGGCATGGGAGTACCTTCTTTTTCACCCAAATTCCTGTACCATGTATCTTGGGCATATCCGTCTCTTGTCAATACATTGAAATGAGCAAATCCTACCTTGGCATAATCACCGATTAGAAGAAACAGATTCTCAAACTCCTGTATTTTAGTGTATGCATTGGTCGTTTCCGTTGTATCTATATTGATAAACAGAGAGTTGATAAATCGATTTTGAGAATCATAGAGAGCAGTAACTTTAGTGGTAAGATTAATAATCCCATTTCTCCGGCTATCTACATATTGATTTATTTTTGAGAAGTCATAATTGATGGAGAAGTTTACATCTTCTTTCGCTCTCAATCTCTCTTTAACCTCTAAAGGAATATTGGGATTGTCGAACAGATTAACTCCCAATGCCTCATGCTTGTCAGACAAGCCGAATATTTCAAGCTCTTTATCATTAATGTCTACCAGATAACCGTCTTTGTCGTAAAGTTCGACGCCAGCCGGAAGATTCTTATAGATGTTTCTCAATATCTTCTCGCTGTTGTCCAAAGCTAGACGATCTTCTTTGGCTTGTAATTCCGACTTTCGCAATTCGATGCAAATACTGATAATATTAGCAAGAGAGGAGAAGCATTGATAATCCACATTGCTCCAGCTACGCTGCGTTCTTACCATATCAATTCCCATATAGCCCCATACCTCTTCTTTAGAGATTAGCGGAACTACCATCAGCGACTTGATATCTTGCATCTCCAGCGTCTGACGATATTCCGCAGCTTCTTCGGGCATGTCGTCCAGCGTGTTCAGAATGATAGCCCTTCTTTCGGCTATCTGATGATTCCACCAGGTAGAAGGGTCCCAGGGAATATTACTCAAGAATTCCTGTTCCTTGGATATTCCTTCGGCGGTAACCTCATAAGTGCAATCCTGGCGTTGTTCTTTTCTGTTTATTTCGAATATATAGATACGATCACCCAAAAATTGGTGAAGGAGATCTCCTAACGTCTTGTTAACCACTTGAGTAACATCATCACATTGCAGAAAAGCAAGCAATGAATATGAAATATTAGTTTGTTGATAAAGCAAATTGCTCACTTGAAAGAAATCAATGTTTCCATTCGTAGTATCGATCGGTCTGTCAATATATTGCAGAAGGCCCGTCATGTTCCTATATCCCTCTTCATCGGGCTTTTGGAAATTAATCTTGGAGTACACCCATATTTCCCCGTCTTTTGCCCGGATTGGGAACATTTGTTCGTATGTCTCCAGATAAGAAAGAGACATATATTCATTTTTAAGACGCAGCCGGTGATCTTCACGTATTCTTTGGTGGAATTCGGTGAAACTGATGCGGTTACTTTCAAGGCCGAGTAAGTCAACAATAAAGTCAGAGCAGATATATTCTTTATTCTTCAAATCTGACTTCCACCATCCCATTTTGGCCATCTGTGCTATCTGAACGTATTTTTCATAGTCATAATTTGTTTGTTCTTTCATATTGTTTGCTCTTGTTTTCTGTTTTATATTATAAGCTAGCCGACAAAGATAAGCATAACTTTTAAATAATGAGGCGTTTGCATATCACAGCAGGACGAAAGTGGAAGTATGGTGTCGAAAAATGAAAAAACAGACAAATGAGTACAAACAGGGGATTATTTCGTCTTTCTCTTAGTGAAGAAGTGAATTATATAATCTATAATATATATCAGAAGAATGAAAAATACCAGATTATTCATGTTTGCGGCATGCACACTTTTTTTGGCAGCGTGTGGCAGGCAAACCGTGAAGATTATGACTCCGCCGGATGCGTCAAATCGTGTTTTGTTTGGTGCGGAGCAGTTACAGACTACCTTGGATAAAGCCGGTTATCAGGTAATGATGCAACAGGGAGACACGACATTCTCCGATCCCGAAATCAAAACGATTCTCTTGACGGAAGTAAATGACACGACGCTCAAGAAAGAAGGCTTTCATATTTCGATGACGGGCAATCTGACCAGAGTGTCCGGCAGGGATGGGAGTGGTGTCATTTACGGATGCCGTGAACTGATTGACCGTGTGAATGATTCGGATGGTAAGTTGAACTTCCCGGAGGAACTGAAAGACGGTCCTGAAATGGTATTGCGTGGCGCATGTGTAGGATTACAGAAGATGACTTACCTGCCGGGACATGGTGTGTACGAATATCCGTATACGCCGGAAAGTTTCCCCTGGTTTTATGATAAAGAGCAGTGGATTAAATACTTGGATATGCTGGTTGCCAACCGCATGAATTCGCTGTATCTTTGGAATGGCCATCCGTTTGCGTCATTGGTGAAACTGGAAGATTATCCGTTTGCACTGGAAGTAGATGAAGAAACCTTCAAAATGAACGAAGAAATGTTCTCTTTCCTCACGGAAGAAGCAGACAAACGCGGTATCTTTGTCATACAGATGTTTTATAATATCATTCTTTCCAAACCTTTTGCTGAACATTACGGACTGAAAACACAGGACCGTAACCGTCCTATTACTCCTCTGATTGCCGATTATACACGCAAGAGTATTACCGCTTTCATTGAAAAATACCCCAATGTAGGATTACTGGTTTGTCTGGGTGAAGCGATGTGTACAGTGGAGGACGATGTGGAATGGTTTACCAAAACAATAATTCCGGGAGTGAAAGACGGATTACAGGCATTGGGACGTACGGATGAACCGCCTCTTTTGTTGCGTGCGCACGACACGGACTGTAAACTGGTGATGGATGCTGCTTTGCCGCTCTATAAGAATCTTTATACGATGCATAAGTACAATGGTGAATCGTTGACTACCTACGAACCTCGTGGCCCCTGGTCGAAAATTCATACGGATTTGAGTTCGTTGGGTTCCATTCATATCAGTAACGTACATATCCTGGCAAATTTGGAACCGTTCCGCTGGGGTTCTCCGGATTTCGTACAAAAGGCGGTCACTGCCATGCACAATGTACACGGTGCCAATGCGTTGCACCTTTATCCGCAGGCCTCATATTGGGACTGGCCTTATACGGCGGACAAATTACCGAACAATGAACGTGAATTCCAGTTGGATCGTGATTGGATCTGGTATCAGACCTGGGGACGCTATGCATGGAACTGCCATCGCGACCGTACAGATGAAATGGGTTACTGGGACCATCAGTTGGGCAAGTTCTACGGAACCTCTGACGAAAATGCAAGTAATATCCGTGTAGCATACGAAGAAAGCGGAGAGATTGCTCCGAAGTTGTTACGTCGTTTTGGTATTACAGAGGGAAATCGCCAAACGTTATTACTGGGTATGTTTATGAGTCAGCTTGTCAATCCGTACAAATATACGATCTATCCGGGATTCTATGAAAGTTGCGGACCGGAAGGAGAGAAGCTGATAGAGTATGTAGAAAAAGAATGGAAAAAGCAACCTCATGTAGGTGAAATGCCTTTGGATATTGTTGCTCAAGTAATAGAACATGGAGATAAAGCAGTAGCGGCTATTGATAAAGCAGCAGGTTCCGTCTCTTCAAATAAGGATGAATTTGCACGTTTGCAGAATGATATGCATTGTTATCGTGAGTTTGCATATGCGTTCAACCTGAAAGTGAAAGCTGCCAAACTGGTATTGGATTATCAATGGGGAAAAGAGATTAAGAATCTTGAAGAAGCTATTCCTTTGATGGAACAAAGCTTGGAACACTATCGCAAATTGGTGGAACTGACGGACGAACATTACTTGTATGCCAACAGTATGCAAACTGCCCAACGTCGTATTCCTATCGGTGGAGATGATGGAAAGAACAAGACTTGGAAAGAACTGCTGGTACACTATGAGAAGGAATTGGAGAATTTCAAAGCCAACCTCGCCTTGTTGAAAGAAAAACAGAATGGAAATGCAGTGACTGAAACTGTCGAGATTGCTGCCTGGACTCCTGCAAACGTGAAACTGATCTCTAATTATCCGACAGTGAAAGTGGATGAGGGTATTTCTTTATTTGTGGATGTTCCAGGTAAGATAGAAGCAGTAGCTCCGGAATTGAAAGGAATGAAGGCGCTCCGCTTTAATGGAAATGAGCAGAGAGAGAAAGGCACAAGCATCACTTTCGAAACGGATGCTCCGGTGAAATTGTTAGTCGCTTATTTCAAAGACGACCAGAAAAAGTATGCAAAAGCCCCGAAACTGGAAATCGATGCGTCAGCCAATGATTACGGTCAGGCGGAACCTGTATTGACGAATGCTGTCCGTATCAATGGAATGCCTTTGGCAAATGTGCATGCATATAGTTTTCCGGCTGGAAAGCATACGTTGATGTTACCCAAAGGCTATCTGCAAGTGTTGGGATTCACGGCTGCGGAAACGAAAGTTCGTAATGCCGGGCTTGCCGGGGATGAAGAAACGATGGATTGGTTGTTTTATTAATGATAATTTATATTTCACCACAGAGGACACGGAGGACACAGAGTTCTTCTCTCTCTTTTCCGTAAGTAAAACAGAGCGATACATACGATTATAAATACGTAAGACTCTTTGTTACTCTATAGTGGATAAAAATAATAAACCTCTGTGTCCTCCGTGTCCTCTGTGGTGAAATATTAAGTATTAAACGATTAGAAAAAGTATCATGAAGAAGTTATTGCTGGCAGTTTTTAGTATAGCCACCACTTTCTCTCTATATGCGCAACGGGAAGTTCCGCAAGAACGAATGGAGCAGATTTACGAGGAAGTAAAGACACCATACAAGTACGGGCTCGCAGTTGCCCCGGCAGACAATTATCATAAGATTGATTGTCCTACCGTTTTTCGCCAGGGAGACAAGTGGCTGATGACTTATGTGGTTTACAACGGTAAAGGTGGAACCGATGGTCGTGGTTACGAAACGTGGATAGCAGAAAGTGATAATTTGCTCGAATGGCGCACTTTGGGACGGGTTCTTTCTTATCGGGATGGAAAATGGGACTGCAATCAGCGTGGCGGATTTCCTGCATTGCCGGATATGGAATGGGGTGGAAGCTATGAGCTTCAGACTTATAAAGGTCGCCATTGGATGACTTATATCGGTGGTGAAGGAACGGGTTACGAAGCTGTAAAAGCCCCGCTTTATGTCGGACTGGCATGGACGAAAGGAGATATTTCTACGTCACATGAATGGGAATCTCTGGACAAACCGATTTTGAGCATCCATGATAAAGATGCCCAATGGTGGGAAAAACTGACTCAATATAAGAGTACCGTTTATTGGGATAAAGATAAAACATTGGGAGCTCCGTTTGTGATGTATTACAACGCGGGCGGGCGTCACCCGGAAACGGATTTAAAGGGCGAACGTGTCGGCATTGCGCTTTCTAAAGATATGAAGACATGGAAACGCTACTCCGGAAATCCGGTCTTCGCGCACGAAGCAGATGGAACCATTACAGGAGATGCGCATATCCAAAAGATGGGAGATGTGTATGTGATGTTCTATTTCTCTGCTTTTGAACCTTCGCGTAAATATAAAGCATTCAATACATTTGCCGCCAGTTATGATTTGGTGAACTGGACCGACTGGAAAGGGGCCGACCTGATTATCCCCTCCAAGAACTACGATGAACTGTTTGCTCATAAGAGCTATGTGGTGAAACATGACGGAGTGGTTTATCATTTCTATTGTGCGGTAAATAACGCAGAGCAACGTGGCATTGCCATTGCTACCAGTAAGCCGATGGGACGTTCGGCTGTCCGTTTCCCGAAACCGGAAATCAAGAACCGCCGGCAAATTATTGAATTAAATGAAGGCTGGAAAACTTGGAGAGTTGAGAATGGAAAGTTGAGAGTTGAGAGTGAAAAGACTGTGAATATACCTCATAACTGGGATGATTATTATGGGTATCGTCAATTGACTCACGGCAATCTTCACGGAACCGTTCTTTACAAAAAGGACTTCACCCTCAACAACTCTCAATTCTCAACTCTCAACTCTCAACTTAAAAAATATTTCCTTCGTTTTGAAGGAGTGGGTACATACGCCACCATTACAGTGAACGGAAAGAATTTCGGTCGCCACCCCATAGGACGCACCACATTGACTTTGGATGTCACAGATGAATTGAAACAGGGAGTAAATCGCCTAGAAGTGAAAGCCGAGCATCCTGAAATGATTGCCGATATGCCTTGGGTATGTGGGGGATGTTCGTCGGAATGGGGATTCAGTGAAGGTTCCCAGCCGTTAGGTATCTTCCGTCCTGTGGTATTGGAAGTAACAGATGAGATTCGCATAGAACCTTTTGGTGTACATATTTGGAATGATGAGAAGGCCGCTAACGTATTTGTTGAAACAGAGGTTAAGAATTATAGTAAAACAACAGAAACGGTAGAGTTGGTCAATAAACTAAGCAATGCTGATGGAAAACAAGTTTTCCGTTTGGTTGAGAAAGTTACTTTAGCTCCGGGAGAAATGAAAGTTATCCGCCAACAGGCTCCTGTTGAGAATCCTGTCTTGTGGAATACGGAAAATCCATATCTCTATAAATTAGCCAGCATGATTAAGCGTGATACGAAAACAACTGATGAAATTTCGACACCTTTCGGCATTCGTACCATTAGCTGGCCGGTAAAACGAAACGATGGAGACGGACGTTTTTACCTGAATGGGAAGCCCGTGTTTATCAATGGAGTATGCGAGTATGAGCATCAGTTCGGACAAAGCCATGCGTTCAGTAATGAACAGGTTGCCGCAAGGGTAAAACAGATACGTGCAGCCGGTTTCAATGCATTCCGGGATGCTCATCAGCCCCATCATCTCGATTATCAGAAGTACTGGGATGAAGAGGGAATCTTGTTTTGGACACAATTTTCCGCCCACGTGTGGTATGACACTCCGGAGTTTCGTGAGAACTTTAAAAAGTTGCTTCGTCAATGGGTGAAAGAACGTCGTAATTCTCCGTCAGTGGTGATGTGGGGATTGCAGAATGAAAGCACTTTGCCTCGTGAGTTTGCACAGGAGTGCAGTGATATTATCCGGGAGATGGATCCGACTGCAAAGACAATGCGTGTCATAACAACCTGTAATGGCGGTGAAGGTACAGACTGGAATGTAATTCAAAATTGGAGTGGTACGTATGGAGGAGATGTGACGAAATACGGTCGTGAACTCTCTCAAACGAACCAATTATTGAACGGGGAATATGGAGCGTGGAGAAGCATCGGTCTGCATACGGAACCAGGGGATTTTCAAGTGAACGGAGTGTGGAGTGAAGACCGCATGTGTCAGTTGATGGAAACTAAAATTCGTTTGGCAGAACAGGCAAAAGATAGTGTTTGCGGACAATTCCAGTGGATATATAGCAGTCATGACAATCCCGGACGTCGCCAGCCGGATGAAGCGTATCGCAAGATAGATAAAGTAGGTCCGTTCAATTATAAAGGATTGGTTACTCCGTGGGAAGAACCGTTGGACGTATATTATATGTATCGCGCCAACTATGTTCCGGCTGCAAAAGACCCGATGGTTTACCTGGTATCACATACATGGGCCAACCGCTTTGAAAAGGGACGTCGCCGTGCCACTATCGAGGCTTACAGCAATTGTGATTCTGTATTGCTATACAACGATCTGACAAATGAAAAGGTAACCTTCCTCGGACGTAAAAAGAACAACGGAACAGGCACTCATTTTATGTGGGAAAACCGGGATATTCGTTATAACGTGCTTCGTGCAGTAGGCTATTACAAAGGTAAGCCGGTGGCAGAAGATCTGATCCTATTGAATGGCTTGGAGCAAGCCCCTAACTTCGAACTTCTTTATCAGGATGATAAAAAGATATTGAAAGGAGAGGCAGGATATAATTATCTGTATCGTCTCAACTGTGGAGGGGATGATTATACAGATAGCTTCGGACAGTTATGGTTGCAGGACAATACGAATTATTCCCGTTCATGGGCGGAGAATTTCAAGGATCTGAATCCTTATCTTGCCAGTCAACGTACCACCAATGATCCGATTCGTGGCACCCGCGACTGGACATTATTCCAACATTTCCGCTTCGGACGTCATCAGTTGGAATATCGTTTCCCTGTGGCAGACGGAACATATCGTATTGAACTGTATTTCACAGAGCCTTGGCATGGTACGGGCGGAAGCGCTTCTACCGACTGTGAAGGACTGCGCATATTCGATGTTGCCGTGAATGATTCTGTTGTATTAGACGACTTGGATATTTGGGCTGAAAGCGGTCATGACAGAGTTTGTAAGAAGATAGTATATGCCACAGTGAAGGGTGGAATGTTGAAAATTCATTTCCCGGAAGTGAAAGCAGGACAAGCGTTGATTTCGGGCATTGCTATTGCCAGCACAGATCAGGAACTGAAACCGACGGTATTCCCTGCGTCCGGCTGGAGTTGGGAAAAGGCGGATAAAGAAGTGATGGAAAAGACTCCGAAAGAGCTACTTCCGGAAGACAAAAATGCTCGTGTCAGTATATCATACGAAGCGGAAACCGCTGTACTGAAAGGCAAATACCAAAAGAAAGAACATCGCAAACAGACGGGAGTGTTTTTTGGTAAAGGAAAAGGCAACAGTATTGAATGGAATGTTTCTACCGGATTGGCGCAAGTGTACGCGCTTCGCTTTAAATATATGAACACTACCGGAAAGCCAATACCTGTCTTGATGAAATTCATTGATTCAAAAGGAGTTGTATTGAAAGAGGACGTATTGAACTTCCCGGAAACACCGGATAAATGGAAGATGATGAGCACCACTACCGGAACCTTTATCAATGCCGGACATTACAAAGTATTACTTTCGGCAGAAAATATGGACGGTCTGGCATTCGATGCATTGGATGTTCAATAAGTTTTTTAGAAAAACACACATATAAACAGAAAAATAGAAGCGGGACATTAAGAAGTTTGAATATACTTCCGGTGTCCTGCTTTTCATATTCTGATACTTTCTTATAAATAAAATATAGATGTTATTTTTTTAAGATTCGATGTTCTGATTTTAATTATTCGAGGGAGAAACTTCAAATAATCCCTATATTTGAAATCAAAAACAAAATAACACAATGGAGAGCGATTTACCTAATTTTGATTTGCCGTCTGATTATATGGTTGGAGAAGGATATGGGATAAATTTATTAAAAAGGTATAAAAACTTTCCTTGCAGGGTAAAAGCCGGTTTTTTCATTCTTTGTGTAAAAGGGATAATGCAAACGACAATCAATGGGAATCTTCAAAATATTGGTGAAAATGATTTGATAACCTTACCGCCCGGATATTTTATGGAAATTCTTGATTTTTCACCGGATATTCATATCTATTATGCCGGGTTCTCATCCGGATTCATAGAGGGTATAAATCTAATGAAGTCTACAGAACATCTTCTCCCTATAATTATGGAAAATCCGATAATAAGATTATCTCCATTGCAGGCTTGCAGTTATAAAATGTTCTATGAATCGTCAATTCTTTCGTATGCTTCTCCAAAAACATTGGCAAACAAGGAAATAGTAAAGGCGGTTCTTACCATGTTCCTTCAGGGAGCCACTGAAATTTATAAAATGCAAAATAACTTGTATTTATTTTCCCAGTCAAGAAAGTACGAAATTTATCAGGACTTTTTGCAATTGGTCATGAAATATTATACTATTCATCACGGAACCTCTTTTTATGCCGAACATCTAGGACTTAGCTTGCCGCATTTCTGTTCAACAATAAAAAAGGTTGCAGGAAACACTCCTTTAGAAGTCATAGCTTCCATCATTCTGATGGATGCCAAATCCCGGCTGAAGTCAACCAATGAACCGGTGAAGAATATAGCCTTATCTTTGGGATTTAATAATATCTCTTTCTTCAATAAGTTTTTTAAGCAGCATACGGGTGTTACCCCACAGGAATACAGAGGACATTAAGCTTCCATCGGCTGTTTTTCGAGTGGTAATGTAACGGTAAAACGGCTGCCTCTTCCTACTTCCGATACAACATAAATACTCCCTTGCAGATGTTCTACAATCGTTTTGCAGATAGAGAGTCCCAACCCCGTACCCTGCTTGAAAGTATTGACTTTATAAAAACGGTCGAATATTTCTTTCTGGCATTCTTGGGGAATACCTTCCCCCGTGTCCTCCACAAACAGACAAACTGAATCGTCATTTTCCGGATTAACCATAAAACCGAAATGAATATATCCTTCTTCTGTAAATTTCCGGGCATTATTTATGAAATTGCATATTACTTGTTTCAAGCGTGTAGCGTCAGTAGTTATGTAAATATCATCATCCGGCAAGATTGCTTTTATTTCGATTTCCGGCACATTTTTCACGACCTGCTCTTTCTCTATATCCTTCATTATGGATTTGAGGGAATAATTGGAATAAGTAAACTTGATAGTGTTTGATTCAATCTTGGACAAATCAAGTATATCGTCAATCAATCGTACTAAATGTTCGCTATTGATGCTGATTAGTCGCACGAAATCGGCACGTTCCTCTTCACTTAACTCATCATAAGTAGAACCTATAACATCAGAAAAGCCGACTATTGCATTCAGTGGCGTACGGATTTCATGACTCATATTGGCTAAAAATGCCATTTTAAGACGATCGCTTTCTTCTGCTTTTTTACGTGCCTCGATTAAGGTGTTTTCTATGTCTTTATATTCCTGAATACTCAAGCAGATTCCCACTAACCGATAGGGATGACCGGATATGTTTGCAATATAAGTAGACTGCCCTTCAAACCATTCCCAAGTACCATCCCCCCGGCGCAAACGGAATGGAACTGTTTTGTCAAAAGTTGTATTACCACTAAGTTGTACAACAAAGGCGTCAGCCATAGTTTGCCGATCGTCCGGATGAATCATATTCACATATTCCTCCATTGTCAAAGTATTATTCTCTCCGGCTGGAATACCTAAATGTTCAAAATAACGATCGTCAAGAGTAAATTCACTCCGGCTTATATCATAATACCATGGATAGATTCTGGTTCTTTGCAAAGCAGTATTCAGAATATATTCCTGTGTAAGTTCTACTGTAATATTGCGGAAAAAGAATAAGATGTTTTTTTCGCCCTCTTCATTTTCCATTGTAGCAAATTCTCCTCTTATCGGGAATTGTGTATAGTCAACTTGTTCCTGCATAAATGTATGTTCAGGCAGCGAGTATACTTTTTTGCCCTGACGGATTTCTTCCAAAATGGTCGAGAGTATATCTTCTTTCTTATTTAACAGCTTGAATATCTTGTTGGTCGGAAGAGGCATCATCGCATTGACTGACGAATGTACATGAAGTTCCGTAAAAGCTTGCTGATTCAGTTGTATGACTTCTCTATTTATATCCAATATGATAACTCCGTCAGGTAGGATATTCAGCAAATCATCATTGTAGAGTGTTTGTCCGTTCGCTTCCATATTTTGTTATTTTTCGTTCAATGTACATGATAATAATTAAATTCATAACAAAGAAAGCCATTTTACTGAAGAAAACATTATTTCAACAAACCTTTTGTACCTGTTTATACAGCTATTTTAATTTGCAACACATTGAATGTTAATACGATATTCCTTTTTTAAGATTCGATACTCATTTATTAAGCCTCACTCCGTTTATTTGCCAGTCATTTTTTTCTGTTCCTTCAGTGAAATTGAATGATTGCACAGAAGAAGACAACGGTTCGAATGTGAGTGAAAATTCTGCTTCGCCGCTTTCAGGCAAATAAAAGTGCTCACCGGGTTTAATCCCATCTGCTTTCTTTAAGGTATACGTTTCACCTTTCTCATCTACCAATCTACAATTCGGGCTGACTCGTATCCAGTATTTGGGAATATAATAAGCGTTGAAATGTACGATGGTAGCGGTGTCTGTCAGTACCACTTGCTTGACTTCAAGAATATCGGTATTGGTTGATTCCGACACCGGATAGTTAACGACTTTTGTATTTCCTTGCCATGTAATACTCATTTCATGTTTGACAGCATCCAGATACCTGCGCATTTTTAGTTTCAAACTACCTTTGCCATAACCCGACCACATTTTCATGATTTTGCCTTCGGGAGAGATAAGGACATAGTTGGGAATACCTCGAACTCCATATTTAGCGTATAATCCGGCTGTTTGTTTTAAGTCACTTAAATTCTGCCAGGTCATTTCATGTTTTGCCGAAGCTGCCTTCCACCTGCTTTTCGTATCGGAGCTTAGACTAATGATAGTAAGACGCTCTTTATATTGTTCTTGAATCTCTTTCATCTCTGGTAAAGCCATAATGCAAGGACCGCAACCGCTACTCCAGAAATCAAGCAATATATATTTTCCATTGAAATCAGTCAGATGATGAATCTTTCCATCCAAATCGAAAAGTTCGGTATCTGCCATTTTATCTCCCTCTTTCACAACTGTAGGCGGGAAAAGATTAACTGCAATTTCCTGTCCTGTTATAGAAGTTTTTTGTGCTTCATTCATTCTATTATACAAAGCCAGTGTTTCATCTTTATAAGAGAAATTTGGATTGTACTTCACTGACATGCTCAATTTATATAGCCTGTCCATCCAAATGTTTGATACAGGAAGTTCCTGCATCAGTTTCATTTCACGTTTGCTGATTAAAGCTGAAATACTGTCTTCTTTCGCACGTAGAGCCTTCCGTTCTGCTTCCGGGGCAGAACGCAGACTTCTTGCTTTGATAGACAAACGTTGATACTCATCCCATAAATCGTGTGAATCTTCAATAAACCTATTATATTCTATTTGTTCCTTTACAGGGCTGTCTACTGTCCACGTATGTATCAAGGTATTCGTTCCGGTTACTTTGATTCTTGCATTAGGAGTTGCATAAATCTCCAGCGACATGGAAGGAAAATCATCATTACGGGTACACATTAGAGATAATTTGTCTAAACCATCTTCTCCGGCATTTCGTTTGAAGAAGAAAGTACCGTTTTGTATGGTATCCATGGCTACTGTACTTCCTACATTTCCGTCAAGTAGAAAAAGAGAAACAAGAGTTCCATCCTTTACACCTTCCACTTTACCTTCAATCGTATACTCGTGTTGTGCTTGTGAAACGAGACTGCCTAATAAAAAGAGGCTGCTAAATAGTAGTTTTTTCATCATCATAATATTAGAAGTAATTATACGCCACAAGGTAAAGCTTTTCTTTATAGAGTGTTACTCCTTTTATTGTTCTTTAATATTTCTGTAAAAGAAAGGGGTACAAAATGCCCTTTCGTTCGTCTACTTGATATGAAGAAAAAAGAACGAATGAAAATATATACTTTACTGCTTGGCGCATTGTTTGTAAGTCCTACACAGGCACAAACAATGCATGATTGGGAGAATCATCATGTTCTCCAGATCAACCGTGAACCGGCAAGAGCCGCTTTTACCCCTTTCTCTGTACAGAAAGGAGACGGCTCAATCTCTTTAGACGGAACCTGGAAATTCCGTTGGACTCCCGTTCCCAATGAAAGAGTCGTGAACTTCTATCAGATAAATTTTGATGATAAAGATTGGACGGATTTTCCTGTTCCCGCCAATTGGGAAGTGAACGGATATGGCACGCCTATCTATGTTTCAGCAGGCTATCCGTTTAAAATAGATCCTCCACGGGTGATGGGAGAACCGAAAACTGACTATACCACGTATAAAGAAAGAAACCCGGTAGGGCAATATCGCCGCACTTTTGTATTGCCGACCGGATGGGAAGTGAATGGACAGACTTTTCTACGGTTTGAGGGCGTAATGAGCGCCTTTTATGTTTGGATCAACGGTGAGCGGGTAGGGTATAGCCAAGGCAGTATGGAACCGAGCGAATTTAATGTCACGAAGTATCTGAAATCCGGAGAAAATCAGATTTCACTGGAAGTCTACCGATATAGTGACGGTTCTTATCTGGAAGATCAGGATTTCTGGCGTTTTGGTGGTATTCATCGTAGTATTCATCTGATACATACGCCGAATATTCATGTCCGTGATTATGCGGTACGTACTCTTCCCGCATCTGCTGGTAATTATAAAGACTTTATTTTGCAGATTGATCCGCAATTTAGTGTATATCGAGGGATGACCGGAAAAGGGTATATTTTACAGGGAGTACTGAAGGATGCTTCAGGCAAAGAAGTTGCCACATTGAAAGGCGATGTGGAAGATATGCTTGATTTGGAGCATAAAGCAAGCCGGATGAATGAATGGTATCCGCAGCGTGGCCCGCGTAAGATGGGACGTTTGTCAGCTATTATAAAATCACCGGAAAGATGGACGGCAGAAACGCCCTATCTCTATAAATTACACTTAACTCTCCAAAATGAAGAAAGAAGAGTCGTAGAACAGATAGAACAGGCCGTGGGCTTCCGCTCTGTAGAAATCAAAAAAGGACAACTGTTAGTGAATGGTAATCCGGTTCGTTTTCGTGGAGTGAACCGTCACGAACATGATCCACGGACGGCACGTGTCATGAGCGAAGAACGAATGCTTCAGGATATTCTTTTAATGAAACAGGCAAATATAAATGCTGTACGCACCAGCCATTACCCCAATGTCAGCCGTTGGTACGAGCTATGCGACAGCTTGGGATTGTACGTGATGGACGAAGCGGATATAGAAGAACACGGATTGCGTGGAACACTCGCAAGTACCCCCGACTGGCATGCGGCATTTATGGATCGTGCAGTCCGTATGGCGGAACGTGATAAGAATTATCCATGTATTGTAATGTGGAGCATGGGAAACGAAAGCGGTTACGGACCGAACTTCGCTGCTATTTCGGCATGGCTGCATGATTTCGATCCCACTCGCCCTGTACACTATGAGGGGGCGCAGGGAGTGGACGGAAATCCTGACCCGAAGACGGTAGATGTTATCAGCCGCTTTTATACCCGGGTGAAACAGGAATATTTAAATCCCGGTATTGCAGAAGGAGAGGATAAAGAACGCGCTGAAAATGCACGTTGGGAACGGTTGCTGGAGATTGCGGAGCGTACCAATGACGACCGTCCGGTGATGACGAGTGAATATGCACATTCCATGGGGAATGCATTAGGAAATTTCAAGGAATATTGGGATGAGATATATAGTAATCCCCGTATGCTGGGTGGTTTTATATGGGATTGGGTAGATCAGGGAATCTACAAGACATTACCCGACGGTCGTACCATGGTGGCTTATGGTGGTGACTTTGGCGATAAGCCGAATTTAAAAGCTTTCTGCTTTAATGGATTGCTGATGAGTGACCGTGAAACTACGCCTAAATATTGGGAGGTAAAGAAGGTATATGCACCAGTTGAACTGAAAATGGAAAATGGGAAGCTGAAAGTGACGAACCGGAACCATCATATCGATTTATCATCTTATCGCTGCTTATGGACATTGTCTGTGGATGGAAAACAGAAAGAACAAGGAGAAATTACATTGCCGGAAATAGCTCCAGGAGAAAGTGGAACAATAGATTTGCCGACTTTCCGTTCATTGAATCCTCTTTCCGATTGCCAACTGAAAGTAAGCATTGTTTTGAAATCGGATGCTCTTTGGGCAAAGGCAGGACATGAAGTGGCCTGGGAACAATTCTGTTTGCAGAAAGGAGATTTAGCCTCTACCGATCTGATTAATAAAGGAACGCTTCAAGTGGAAGAGGATGATAAATCTTTATTGATTAGCGGACGCGGTTTTTCTGTTCAGTGGGAAAAGAAAGTGAACGGAAGTATGACCTCCCTTATATATAAGAACAAAGAAATGCTGGCTCACTCCGATGATTTTCCGGTTCAGCCTGTCACTCAAGTTTTCCGTGCTCCGACAGATAATGACAAGAGCTTCGGAAACTGGTTGGCTAAAGACTGGAAATTGCATGGAATGGATCATCCGCAGATAAATCTGGAATCTTTCCACCATGAAAAACGTGCAGACGGGGCGGCCATTGTCCGGATTCAAACAAGTAATTTATATAAAGAAGGAAAAGTGGTGACTACTTCTGTCTATACGGTCTTTTCAGATGGAACGATTGATCTGGAAACAACTTTCTTGCCACAAGGAGTTCTTCCTGAAATTCCCCGTTTAGGTATCGCATTCTGTCTGGCACCTGCTTATGATACATTTACCTGGTATGGCAGAGGGCCACAGGATAACTATCCTGACCGCAAAACATCTGCTATGATAGGGCTTTGGAAAGGAAGCGTTGCAGAACAGTACGTACATTATCCACGTCCGCAGGACAGTGGCAACAAAGAGGAAGTGCATTATCTTACCCTGACCGACAAGCAGAATAAAGGTATTCGTATTGACGCAGTAGAAAACGCATTTTCTGCATCTGCCCTGCATTACACCGTACAGGACATCTATGAAGAAACTCACGATTGCAATTTAAAACCACGTGCAGAAGTTATTCTTAGTATGGATGCTGCCATACTTGGATTAGGAAACAGTAGTTGCGGACCGGGTGTATTGAAGAAATATGCCATAGAGAAAAAAGAACATACGCTGCATCTCCGCATCAGTAGTAAACAATGATAGCAATAAATAACTAACACAATTATAAAAGTAACAATGAAAAAAGTAACCACTTTATTATCGACCTTGGCGTTGGCAACTACCCTGGCTGCTCAAAACCTTCCACAAACGGAAAGGCAATATCTTTCCGGTCACGGATGCGACGATATGGTTGCATGGGACTTCTTTTGTACCGACGGACGCAATTCCGGCAAATGGACGAAAATCGGTGTACCTTCCTGTTGGGAATTGCAAGGATTCGGCACCTATCAGTATGGAATCACTTTCTATGGTAAACCATTCCCTGAAGGCGTTGCCAATGAAAAAGGTATGTATAAGTATGAGTTTGAAGTTCCGGAAAAATTCCGCGGCAAACAGGTCAATCTTGTATTCGAAGCTTCAATGACAGATACGGAAGTAAAAGTGAACGGACGCAAAGTTGGTTCCAAACATCAGGGAGCCTTCTATCGTTTTTCATACAACGTCACGGATTTCCTGAAATATGGCAAGAAGAATTTACTGGAAGTCACTGTTGCCAAAGAGAGTGAAAATGCCAGTGTGAACCTTGCCGAACGTCGTGCTGATTATTGGAATTTTGGCGGTATCTTCCGTCCGGTGTTCCTGGAGGTGAAACCAGCCGTAAACCTGCGGCACATTGCCATTGACGCAAAGATGGATGGAACTTTCCGTGCCAACTGCTACACCAATATCTCTAATGACGGAATGAGCATCCGTACACAGATTTTAGATAAAAAAGGGAAAAAGATAACGGAAACCACCGTACCCGTAAAAGCTGGAGGCGACTGGACTTCCCTGCAACTGAATGTATCTAATCCCGCATTATGGACAGCGGAAACTCCGAATCTTTATAAAGCGCAATTCTCTCTATTGGATAAGGCTGGTAAGGTTTTGCATAGTGAAACAGAAAATTTTGGTTTCCGCACGATTGAAGTACGCGAAAGCGACGGACTTTATATAAACGGAGTACGTATCAATGTACGTGGTGTCAATCGTCATAGTTTCCGTCCTGAAAGTGGCCGTACATTAAGTAAAGCGAAGAATATCGAAGACGTTCTTTTGATGAAAAGCATGAATATGAATTCCGTCCGTTTGAGCCATTATCCGGCTGACCCGGAATTTTTGGAAGCCTGTGATTCTCTCGGACTTTATGTGATGGATGAGTTGGGAGGCTGGCATGGCAAGTATGATACCCCCACCGGAGTACGTCTGATTGAAGGCATGATAGAACGTGACGTGAATCATCCGTCTATTATTTGGTGGAGTAATGGTAATGAAAAAGGATGGAATACCGAACTGGATGGAGAGTTTCATAAATACGATCCGCAGAAACGTCCGGTTATTCACCCGCAAGGTAACTTCTCCGGTTTTGAAACCATGCATTACCGCTCTTACGGAGAAAGCCAGAACTACATGCGCTTACCGGAAATCTTTATGCCTACGGAATTCTTGCATGGTTTATACGATGGCGGCCATGGTGCCGGATTATACGATTATTGGGAAATGATGCGCAAGCATCCCCGTTGTATCGGTGGATTCCTTTGGGTATTGGCAGACGAAGGTGTGAAGCGTGTAGATATGGACGGATTCATCGATAACCAGGGAAACTTTGGAGCAGACGGAATTGTAGGACCACATCACGAAAAGGAGGGTAGCTACTACACTATCAAGCAGTTATGGAGTCCGGTGCAAATCATGAATACTTCTATCGACAAGCAATTTGATGGCAAATTCTCCGTAGAAAACCGTTACGATTATCTGAATCTGAATACTTGCCGTTTCCTTTGGAAGCAAGTAAAATTCCCGCTGGCAACAGATGCTTCCAATGCCGCTGTTCAAGTACTGAAAGAAGGTGAAGTGCAAGGCAGTGACGTGGTTGCTCACTCGGCAGGCATTTTGGATATAAAAACAAATATCCTCCCCAATGCAGACGCCCTCTTCCTGACAGCAATCGATCCATACGGCCATGAACTTTGGCGCTGGACTTTCCCGGTCAACAAACTGAATCAGCAGACAGAACAGCTTTCTCCCTTGTCCAGTCGTCCTACTTATACAGAGACAGAAAATGATCTTACTGTGAAAGCGAATAAGCGTACATTCATCTTCTCAAAGAAAGACGGACAACTGAAAGGGGTATCTGTAGATAACCGTAAGATTAGTTTCGCCAATGGCCCCCGTTTCATTGGAGCCCGTCGTGCAGACCGCTCATTGGATCAGTTCTATAACCATGATGATGAGAAAGCAAAAGAAAAAGACCGTACATATAGCGAATTCCCTGATGCTGCCGTATTTACGAAACTGGACGTAAAACAAGATGGAGGTGATCTGGTTGTTACCGCCAATTATAAACTGGGCAATCTGGATAAAGCCCAATGGACAATTAACCCGAGTGGGGATTTGGCTTTGGATTACACCTACAATTTCTCCGGTGTCGTAGACTTGATGGGTATTCGTTTCGACTATCCTGAAGATCAGGTAATCAGCAAACGCTGGCTGGGTGCCGGACCTTACCGCGTATGGCAAAACCGTATTCACGGAACGCAATACGATGTATGGGAAAACGACTATAACGATCCTATTCCGGGTGAGACCTTCACATATCCCGAATTCAAAGGATACTTTGGTGATGTTTCCTGGATGAATATCCAAACGAAAGAAGGCACTATCAGTCTGACAAACGAAACTCCCGACGCGTATATCGGAGTATATCAGCCTCGTGATGGCCGCGACCGTTTGCTTTATACTCTTCCCGAAAGCGGAATCTCTGTCCTGAACGTGATTCCTCCGGTACGTAATAAAGTAAACTCCACCGATTTGTGTGGTCCCTCTTCACAACCGAAATGGGTAAATGGTCCACAAACCGGACGAGTCATTTTCCGGTTTATGTAAATGAATCATATAAAGGTATCCACATTGCGTTGGATACCTTTTTTATTTAATCTTTTGAAGTTCGGGAATGAAAATGGCTACAAAATTCTTTTCCATAAAATAAATTTTCTATATTTGGAGGCAAGAATTCTTATTTATTTGAGGTTTACGAATTTTCTAATATTCAAGCACGATGAAACACTATTATTCCTTTCTGATAATAACCTCATTGTTATTAGCCGGATGCGGGCAAAAAGACCGGGCAAAATTTCAATTCGAATCATCTGTACAGACAGAAGAAAGTTATCCGTTAGCGAAAGAATATATTAAAGAGGCTGTTATCACAGGAAAAGTGTTGAACCGGGATTTTTATCCTCAAGAAAAAGAATTAACTCTCATCATTCCATTTTTTTGGAAAATGGAAAATCAATATCGTACCCCCATACAAGAAGATGGCTCATTTTCATTCCGCTTTCCGGTTTATGCAAAATTAAGAGAAGTTTCCATTCGCAATTATGCGGAACATTTGTATATCCACCCGGGAGATAGCATACATGTGGAAATAGACTTCAAAGATCTTTTTCATCCCAAAGTAACAGGTGATGCAGAAAAACTGAATCAAGAAATACTGGCATTTACAGAAAGCGCCTACTATTACATACAGAATTATAGTATAAACCCGAATTTGAATATTAAGGATTTTGAGGCTGAATTAAAGAAAGAATATGACTTTCGTTTGGAGCGGAGAAACGAGTATCTGACGGAGTATAAGCCAATGGAAGATGTTACGTTATTTACTGAAGAGTTACTGAAACAGGACTATTATTACGCTTTGTTATCCTATGGCAGCCAATGCCAGTTTAAAACGAGAAAAGAAATGGATCGGTATCATAAACTTCTGCCTGCAATCAATAAACTTTATAATAAAGGGATTCTTTCGGCACGTTTATATGATATTGCCGATGAGGTAGAACGTTATATAGCTTATGGGATAACATACAAAGATAAAAAAAATCCATCTGTAGAAGAGATTATGTCGGCAGTAGGAGAGAATGAACTGAATCAGTATATATATACTAAAATGGCAGTTGGCTCTTTGAATGCAAATGATACACTTGCTTTAACAACGAGGCATACACAGTTTGATTCGATCGTAAAAATGCCGCATTTGCGTGCACAAGTGATGCAGATATATAATCAGACTAAATCTTACCTGGAAAATCCGCAACCAGTTTCCAACAATTTATTATATGGTGAGTTTCACGAAAACTCAAAGCTAAAAACATCTATGCCTTACATGGAACCCGTCTATAATATACTTGAGAAGCATCACGGGAAAGTGATCTATTTCGATTTTTGGGCTAGGTGGTGTCCACCATGCCTGGCAGAAATGGAACCTTTGAAACAATTGCGGAGTAAGTATTCCACCAAAGACCTGGTCATATATTCCATATGTGTAAGTGAACCCAAGGAAGAATGGGAAGAGTGCCTGAATGAGTATTCATTGAAAAACCGGGGAATTGAATGTATTTATGCATCTGATTATTTTGGAAAAGAGAACTCACAGAAAATTCGCAAACAATGGAAAATAGATAGAATGCCCTATTATCTGTTGATTAATAGAAAAGGGCAAATTGTAGATTTCGGAACTACAGCACGTCCCAGTAATCCGCAATTTGTATCTCGAATTGAGGAAGCCATAAAGGACAGTAAATAATGTTGTAAGAGAAATAAGGCAAACAAGAAAAAGTATAACAACCCACACAAAAAACATCAAATACTTCTGATTTATCATATATTAACATATGTTGCTGTGTTGAATTAATTTAGGATAGTTCAAGAACTATCTATCAACACATTGATTCTTTCCATATTGCATCTTCGTCAAATATTTGGTGTGCAATAGGGAGGTGTTGGGACTGTTTTCAATAAGTCACGAAATTATATTAATAGTGAGTACAAAACAGACCTTTTTTCGTCTTCTTTATTGTAAAAATATAGATTGGAATGAAAAATCGACTGAAACAACGAATACTTGCACTTTCTCTATTAGCATGGACAGCCGTATGCCCTGCCGATGCACAACAAACACGCTCACTTAGGGAGCAATTTCAAAATCCGTCAGACGAAGCAAAACCCTGGACCTTTTGGTATTGGATGTATGGTGTCGTGTCTAAAGAAGGGATTACAGCCGATTTGGAGGCAATGAAACATGCAGGATTGGGAGGTACTTACCTGATGCCGATTAAAGGTATTCATGAAGGCGCCCAATACGATGGCAAGGCGCAGCAGTTGACCCCTGAATGGTGGGAAATGGTGCGTTTCAGCATGGAGGAAGCCGACCGTTTAGGGTTGAAACTGGGAATGCATATTTGTGACGGTTTTGCATTGGCGGGAGGTCCCTGGATTACTCCGAAAGAATCAATGCAGAAAGTTGTTTGGAGTGATACAATCGTTGATGGTGGAAAGCTCAATGCATTACGTCTGCCACAGCCGGAAGCTTATGAAAACTATTATGAAGATATTGCGCTATTTGCTTTACCGGTAGAGGATGCAGCAGACGAAATGCCAGCAAAGATCACTTGCGTAAACTTAGCAACAGCGAACAATGTAAAATCTGCTCAAACAGTGAATATGGATGCGGCAGGCGTTATCCGTTCTTCGTATCCATGCTATATTCAATATGAATATAAACAGGCTTTTACCTGCCGGAATATAGAAATCGTTTTAAATGGCAATAATTATCAGGCACATCGCCTGAAAGTAATGGCAAGTGACGATGGCGTAAATTATCGTTTCGTGAAACAGCTAGTCCCTGCCCGTCAGGGATGGCAAAATACAGATGAAAATTCTACTCATAGTATTCCCGCAACTACAGCCCGTTATTTCCGTTTCTACTGGACACCCGAGGGAAGTGAACCGGGAAGTGAAGATATGGATGCCGCAAAATGGAAACCTAATCTGAAGATCAAACAACTGCGCCTGCATCAGGAAGCCCGTTTGAATCAGTGGGAAGGAAAAGCCGGACTGGTATGGCGGGTGGCTGAATCTACTAGGGAAGAGGAGATAGGAAAAGAGGACTGCTATTCCCTTTCACAGGTTATTAATCTAACGGAACAATATAAGAATGCCCCGGCTAGTCATTCTAAAGAGAAAACAATCACAGCTGTTCTCCCGAAAGGAAAATGGAAACTGCTGCGGATGGGACATACCGCTACCGGACATACCAATGCAACGGGCGGAGGAGGAAAAGGACTGGAATGTGATAAGTTCAATCCTCGGACCGTCCGGAAACAGTTTGACAACTGGTTTGCACAGGCTTTTGTAAAGACTCATCCGGAGGTGGCACGTCGGGTACTGAAATACATGCACGTAGATAGTTGGGAGTGTGGCAGTCAGAATTGGAGTGATAGTTTTGCAAAGGAGTTCCGTACACGTCGCGGGTATGACCTGCTACCTTATTTGCCTTTGTTGGCAGGCATTCCGATGGAGAGTGCCGGACGTAGCGAAGAGATTCTGAGAGATGTCCGTACGACTATCGCTGAACTGGTAGTGGATGTATTCTATCAGGTGTTGTCTGATTGTGCCAAAGAATATGATTGCCAGTTCTCGGCAGAATGTGTAGCTCCGACGATGGTAAGCGATGGTCTACTGCATTATCAGAAAGTAGATCTTCCTATGGGAGAGTTCTGGTTGAACAGTCCCACTCATGACAAACCGAATGATATGCTCGATGCCATCAGCGGAGCGCATATCTATGGAAAGAATATTATTCAGGCAGAAGGATTCACCGAAGTGCGTGGAACATGGGACGAATATCCTGCTATGTTGAAAGCATTGCTGGACCGTAACTATGCGCTAGGTATCAACCGACTTTTCTATCATGTCTACGTACATAATCCTTGGCTGGACCGTCAGCCGGGCATGACTTTGGATGGTATCGGACTTTTCTTTCAACGTAACCAGACTTGGTGGGATAAAGGAGCAAAAGCATTTTCCGAATATGCTACCCGTTGCCAGTCGTTGTTACAATATGGTCATCCGGTAACGGATATTGCTGTGTTTACTGGAGAAGAGGTTCCCCGACGTTCCGTATTGCCGGAGCGGTTGGTTTCCTCACTTCCGGGACTTTTCGGTACGGAACGGGTAGAAAGTGAACGTATTCGTTTGGCGAATGAAGGTCAACCTTTGCGTGTGCGTCCGGTAGGCGTCACTCATTCCGCTAATATGGCTGATCCCGAAAAATGGGTGAATCCGCTTCGTGGATATGCTTACGACAGTTTTAATAAGGATGCGTTACTCCGTTTGGCAAAGGCGGAGAATGGCAGAATGAAGTTGGCGGAGGGAATGGGTTATAAGGTGGTCGTCCTGCCGCTTTCACGCCCTATGAATCCGGAGCCGGTGCTTTCTCCGGCAGTGCGGAAAAAGATGGATGAATTAAAAGCCGCGGGAGTCATTGTACCTGCTCTTCCTTATACAGAAGAAGATTTCTCGGCATACGGACTGGAACGGGATATGATTGTGCCGGAAGATGTCGCTTGGATGCATCGGAGTGGCGAACTCGGTGATATTTATTTCGTTGCCAATCAGCGAGAAGAAACACGTACGTTTACGGCAAGTATGCGTATTAATGGAAGAAAGCCCGAATGCTGGAATCCAGTAACGGGGGAAATGAATACTCATCCTTCTTATCGCATCCACGACAACCGGACAGAGGTTACGCTGACGTTGGCTCCGAATGAATCTGTATTCATTGTCTTTCCGACAGAAGAAGCTGCTGATAAAGAGAGGACATCGACAGATAAGAGAGAACCGTTGAATAGGACATTGGAAACAGAAGAATATACCGTAACATTTCTGGCTACGGGAAAGACTGTGGTCAGGAAAGATCTTTTCGATTGGAGTAAAGAAGAAGACGAGCAGATCCGCTATTATTCGGGAACAGCCGTTTATAAGGCCACTTTCCGTTGGAAGGATAAACTCAAGAAAGGACAACCCGTGTATCTGAACCTGGGGAAAGTCTGCAATCTGGCTACGGTTCGTGTAAACGGAATAGATTGCGGGACTGTCTGGACGGCTCCGTATCGAGCAGACATTACGTCCGCTTTGAAAAAAGGAACGAACGAACTGGAGATAGAAGTCACCAATACATGGGCGAATGCGCTGAAAGGAGTGGACGAAGGAAAAGCACCGTATGACGGTATTTGGACAAATGCCAAATACCGAAAAAAAGAAGATACTTTGCTTCCGGCAGGTTTACTGGGCATATTGACAATAGAAAATTAGGATAGACTTGAAAACTTATATAAATAGAATGATGAGAAGTTCAGTAATTAAAAAAGGCACATGGCTGGCTAGCTTTATGTTGGCTGTTTGCTTATGCGCACATGCAGAAGTAAAGCTGCCCGCTATATTCTCCGACGGGATGGTGATGCAGCAACAGACAAAAGCGAATCTTTGGGGGACGGCCACCCCTAATAAGAAAATAACGGTTACTACCGGATGGAATGGAAAACAATATGTGGCAACAGCGGACAAGAACGGCGCATGGAAACTTTCTGTTTCCACTCCCGAAGCAGGAGGTCCTTATTCCATTACTTTCAACGATGGAAGCAAAAAAACATTAAATAATATCTTGATAGGCGAATTGTGGCTATGTTCCGGACAAAGCAATATGGAAATGCCCATGAAAGGATTCAAGAATCAGCCTGTAGAGAATGCCAACATGGATATTCTTCGTAGCAAGAATCCGAATATTCGTTTGTTTACGGTAAAACGTACTTCTACCTTCACTCCGCAAACGGACGTAGTCGGCACATGGAAAGAAGCCACACCGGCGAATGTCCGCGATTTCAGTGCGACAGCTTATTATTTCGGCAGATTAATCAATGAAATACTGGATGTTCCTGTGGGATTGGTGGTCGCCGCTTGGGGCGGTTCGGCTTGCGAGGCATGGATGACAGCCGACTGGCTGAAAGCGTTCCCCGACGCAAAGATACCCCAATCCGAAGCGGATATCAAATCGAAAAACCGGACGCCGACTGTCCTCTACAACGGCATGTTGCATCCCTTGATTGGCATGACGATGAAAGGGGTTATCTGGTATCAGGGAGAAGATAACTGGAATCGCGCGCACACGTATGCGGATATGTTTACTACCTTGATTAACGGATGGCGTGCCGAATGGAAACAAGGCGATTTTCCTTTCTATTATTGTCAGATAGCTCCCTATGATTATGGAATTATTACGGAAAAAGGAAAAGAAGTGATAAATTCTGCTTATCTTCGGGAGGCGCAGGCAAAAGTAGAACATCGTGTGCCTAACAGTGGCATGGCGGTATTGCTGGATGCAGGCATGGAGAAAGGGATTCATCCCGCCAAGAAACAAATAGCAGGAGAGCGGCTGGCACTGCTGGCGCTGACAAAGACCTACGGAATAGAAGGGGTGAACGGTGAAAGTCCATATTATAAGAGTATGGAAATAAAGAATGATACGGTCATTGTGAGCTTTGAACGGGCAAAAATGTGGATTAGCGGCAAGAATTGCTTTGAATCGAAGAACTTTGAAGTAGCCGGTGAAGACAGAGTATTCTATCCTGCCAAAGCATGGATTGAACGCAGCAAGATACTTGTGAAAAGCGAGCATGTCCCGCATCCGGTAGCCGTTCGTTACGGATTCAAGAATTATGTAGAAGGAGATGTTTATTGTGACGGACTACCTTTGGGATCTTTCCGTTCGGACAATTGGTGATCCTGCTCACCACACTGTGGTGAACGAAACAAACTAATGAAGTGATAAATTTATGAATTATTTACGTTGCATTTTTGTTCTTTTATTCGTATTTGTTAGCGTGTCAGCTCTTTGGAGTCGGCATGCTAATGTCATTTGGAACACTCCCAGTCGGAATTCCTCCGAATCCATGCCCTGCGGTGGTGGTGATATCGGCATGAATATATGGGTAGAGGAAGGTGATATACTATTCTATCTGAGTCGTAGCGGTACATTCGACGAGAATAACTGCCAACTGAAACAAGGACGTTTTAGGATTCGTCTGTTTCCTAGTCCATTCAAAGATGCAAAAGATTTCCGACAGGAACTGAAATTGAAAGACGGGTATGTAGAAGTATCGGCAGGAGGCACACAGATACAGTTGTGGGCAGATGTCTATCATCCGGTAGTCCATGTGGAAATCACCAACGCACAACCTTTGCGGACAGAAGTCTCTTATGAGAACTGGCGGTATAAGGAACGAATGATCAGAAAAGGAGAGGGGCAACAATGCTCTTACAAATGGGCACCCCCGAAAGGAGCTGTTACCACTGCCGACTTTGTTTCTTTATCTTCCAAAAGGAAACTACCAGGAATGACAAAAAAAGAAAACTTGCTTTTATTCTATCACCGCAATCCCGAACAAACAGTTTTTGACATTGTCGTAGCGCAACAAGGAATGGAAAATGTCAAATCTCAAATGATGAATCCTTTAAAGCATCTGACTTTTGGTGGCTATCTTTTCGGGGATAATCTGGAATATACAGGTACAACAGATAATATCTATGCCGGTACAGACTACCGTGCCTGGAACTTTCGCTCCTCAAAAGTTTCCCGGAAGGAGCAGTTCTGTATCGTCCTGCACACAGAACAGACGGCAACAGTAGAACAATGGGAACAAGACTTGCAAATCAATCTGCAAAGAATAGCCCCACAAGGAAAGATTTCGTCAAAAATTGTATCACAGGATAAAAAACAAACTCGCCTGTGGTGGAATGCCTTTTGGCAACGTAGCTTTATCGAACCTATTGGAGATACAGAAAACAAAAATGATAGCGATATAAAAGAAATTACCCGAAACTACACTCTTTTCCGCTATATGCTAGGTTGCAATGCTTACGGTAGTGTCCCGACCAAATTCAATGGTGGATTATTTACCTTTGATCCCTGTCATATAGACGAAAAACAGGCGTTCACTCCTGATTACCGCAAATGGGGAGGAGGTACAATGACCGCACAGAATCAGCGACTTGTATACTGGCCGATGTTGAAAAGCGGAGACTTCGATATGATGTCTTCCCAATTCGATTTCTACAACCGAATGCTAAAAAATGCAGAACTCCGTACCCAAGTATATTGGCAACACAATGGAGCATGTTTCTGTGAGCAAATAGAGAACTATGGTTTGCCTAATCCTGCGGAGTATGGCTTCAAACGTCCGGAATGGTTTGACAAAGGAGTGGAATATAATGCATGGCTGGAGTATGAGTGGGATACTATACTGGAATTCTGTCAAATGATATTGGAAACCAAGAATTATGCAAATGCAGACATTACTCCATATCTGCCTTTAATTGAAAGCTCGCTGACATTCTTTGACGAACATTATCGCCAACTTGCTTCCCGTCGAGGACGGAAAGCGCTGGATGGTAACGGACAGCTTGTCCTGTTTCCGGGCTCTGCCTGTGAAACATATAAGATGACTAACAATGCCAGCAGTACAATTGCCGCTTTGCGGACTGTATTGGAAAATTATGGGAAGAAAGATGAAATGCTGAAAACGATTCCTCCGATTCCATTGCGGTACATAGAAATCAAGGATTCCTTGAATCCCACAGCTTCACCCGAACTGAAGCAAACGATTTCTCCTGCTGTAAGCTGGGAACGAATCAATAATGTAGAAACTCCGCAATTGTATCCTGTATTTCCCTGGCGCATCTACGGAGTAGGAAAAGAAAATCTTGAATTGGCCCGTAATACTTATTTCTATGATCCGGAAGCAATCAAATTCCGTTCTCATGTCGGGTGGAAACAAGATAACATTTGGGCAGCTTGTCTGGGATTGACCGAAGAAGCCAAGAGGTTGACCCTCGCCAAACTGTCAAACGGACCACATCGTTTTCCTGCTTTTTGGGGACCGGGATATGACTGGACACCCGATCACAATTGGGGAGGTAGCGGTATGATAGGACTTCAAGAAATGTTATTGCAGACGAATGGTGAGCAAATACTCCTTTTTCCCGCATGGTCTAAAGAATGGGATATACATTTCAAACTTCATGCACCAGGTGAAACGACAGTAGAAGCAACCTTGAAAGACGGAAAAGTTACAGACTTGAAAGTTCTTCCCGAAAGCCGGAAAAAGGACATAATAATAATGATTTAAAAAGTCTACATCCCTATATTATGAAATGAAAGAAGCCATAAATAAAAGTATTATGAATAAAAGACTGTTTTTAATTTTATCAGCTTTTCTATTGTTATTCTCACTGATAGAGAAAGGGTGGACAATAGAAACTTACCGCCCCGAAACATCAGTTGCCGGATTCATTCAGCTCCCCGGTAGCGGACGACAAGTGTATAACTTCAATCCGGGATGGAGATTTTTCAAGGGGGACATTCGTGGAGCCGAATCCGTTGATTTCGACGATTGTTCCTGGACAATTGTTTCCACCCCTCATACAGTAGAGTTAATGCCTGCCGAAGCTAGCGGCTGTCGTAACTATCAAGGCCCTGCCTGGTATCGCAAGCATTTCGTACTTCCTGCGGAAACCAAAGGAAAACAGGTCCTGCTCCACTTTGAGGCAGCGATGGGAAAGCAAATCCTTTACTTAAACGGAAAGCGTATTCAAGAACATATTGGCGGTTATCTTCCTTTTACTTTGGATTTGACAGCCAATGGTGTACAGGCAGGAGACTCTTGTCTGCTTGCCGTTTTTGTAGACAATAGCAATGATAAATCCTTTCCTCCCGGCAAGCCCCAATATACGTTGGATTTTGCCTATCATGGCGGTATCTACCGTGATGTATGGATGATAGCTAAATCACCGGTATCCATTACTGACGCAATAGAGTCCCAGACTATTGCAGGTGGTGGAGTTTTTGTTCATTTCGACAAGATCAGTGAAAAGAGCGCACAAGTTTATGTAAATACGGAACTACAAAATAAGGATCAGCATTCCGAAACCGTTACTGTGGAAACGGCTCTGACAGATACTGATGGAAAGGTTATCAGACGAGCTTCCGGCAAGCTTTTCCTAAAACCCGGAGAAAAGAAAACGATCCGGCAGCAGATAGAGATAAAGAACCCTAAACTGTGGTCACCCGATTCACCTTATTTATATAGAGTGCAATCACGGGTTAAAAAAGGTAATCAGTCCATTGACGGAGGCATCACACGTATCGGAATCCGCCAAGCGGAATTTCGTGGTAAGGATGGTTTCTGGCTGAACGGAAAGCCCTTCGGTCAATTAGTAGGCGCCAACCGCCATCAGGACTTTGCATACGTAGGCAATGCCCTGCCTAATTCTCAGCAATGGCGGGATGCAAAACGCCTGCGGGATGCCGGTTGCACAATTATCCGGGTAGCACACTATCCACAAGATCCTGCTTTTATGGATGCTTGCGATGAACTCGGTATGTTTGTTATCGTAGCTACTCCGGGATGGCAATATTGGAACAAGGATGTGAAATTCGGAGAATTGGTTCATCAAAACACCCGCGAAATGATTCGCCGTGACCGTAATCACCCATCTGTTTTGATGTGGGAACCTATTCTGAATGAAACCCGCTATCCGCTCGACTTTGCCTTGAAAGCACTCGAAATAACCAAAGAAGAATTTCCTTATCCGGGACGTCCCGTAGCTGCTGCCGATGTGCATTCCGCCGGTGTGAAAGAACATTATGACGTAGTTTACGGTTGGCCGGGAGATGACGAAAAGACTGATAGGCCGGAGCAATGTATTTTCACCCGTGAATTCGGAGAGAATGTAGACGATTGGTACGCTCACAACAACAATAACCGTGCGAGCCGCAGTTGGGGGGAACGTCCGCTGCTCGTACAGGCGCTGTCTTTGGCTAAAAGTTATGATGAGATGTACCGTACTACCGGTCAGTTTATCGGTGGAGCACAATGGCATCCGTTCGATCATCAGCGCGGTTATCATCCCGATCCTTATTGGGGAGGTATATATGATGCTTTCCGACAAAAGAAATATGCCTACGAAATGTTCCGTAGTCAATCACCCGCCAATCTTCACCATCCGCTGACAGAATGTGGACCAATGGTATTCATTGCTCATGAAATGTCACAGTTCTCCGATAAAGATGTAGTGATATTCAGTAACTGCGACTCGGTGCGTCTTTCTATCTATGATGGGACGAAATCATGGACTAAGCCTGTAATTCATGCCAAAGGGCATATGCCGAATGCACCTGTTATATTCGAAGATGTATGGGATTTCTGGGAAGCACGCGGATATAGCTATACACAAAAGAACTGGCAGAAAGTAAATATGGTTGCCGAAGGTATCATTGACGGAAAAGTGGTGTGTACACAAAAGAAAATGCCTTCCCGTCGGTCTACCAAACTTCGTTTGTATGCAGATACTCAAAAAGTAAATTTGATAGCGGACGGTTCGGATTTCATTGTGGTAGTTGCCGAAGTGACAGATGATAGCGGTAATGTGCGTCGTCTGGCAAAAGAAAATATTGTGTTCACTGTAGAAGGAGAAGGACAAATTATTGGTGACGCTACCATTGGCGCCAATCCTCGTACTGTAGAATTCGGTTCGGCTCCTTTGTTGGTCCGGTCTACTCGGAAAGCCGGAAAGATTAAAGTGAAAGCTCATGTACAATTTGAAGGAACACAGGCTCCTATGGCTGCCGAATTGGAGTTTGAAAGTATCCCGGCCGAATTTCCTTTCTGCTACAAAGAACAAACAATCACTTCACCTACAATGAAAACCGGTTTGTCGGAAAGGAAATCGGAAGGAAAGCCACAGCTCACCGAAGAAGAACGCCAACGAGTATTGGACGAAGTAGAACGCCAACAGACTGAATTCGGAACTGAAAAATAGCACAAGAAACAATAAGAAGATAGTGATTCTAGTCACTATCTTCAAAAAAAAGACTACCTTTGGGAGCATTAAAACCTCTATTATTATCATAAATGAGAAAACGGAATATTCTAATACTATTATTATCGTTGGCGGGTGTATGTGCTTTTGCCTATCCAAATATGATTGTAGAACATTATACGGCTGAACGTGGTTTGCCCAATAACATCGTCAACTGCACTTTAAAAGGGACAGATGGATTTGTCTGGTTTGGCACATGGTACGGATTATGCAGCTTTGACGGAGCTAAATTCCGTTCGTATGATAATCGGGACGGTTTTTATTCTGCAGATATTCCTCCTCGCAAGATTCAGCGTATTGTAGAAGATAAGAATGGTTTTCTATGGCTCAAGACTATTGACCGCAAACTATATTTATTTGACAAGAAGCATGAAACTTTTCATGCCGTCTATGATGATGTAAAAGAATACTCCGAGAATATTCAGATTATCAAGATTCAAACGACAGAAGACGGAGACGTTCTACTGTTGACTAAAGATAAAAGTTTGTTGCGTGCACATACCGATAAAACAGGCAAGATTACAATGAAGCAGTTGCACGACTCACGCCCCAATGTGAACGTATATGATATGCGTTTGAAACATAATGTGTTTTGTGAAACTGCTGAATTTATTAATTGGATAGGTATGGATTACCAGATTCTGTCTCTTAGAAAAGGAAGTGCCTTGAAAGATAAACCTTCCGATTTTATACAAAAAAAAGTTTCTGCCGATCCCAAATTGTTCACTTGCGCTTCTTATAATTCCAAGTTCCTGTGGCTGGGAGGTCAAAACGGGCATATCTATAGCATTGATCCTCAAAATGGGGTTGTGAATCGTTACGAGATACCGGAGATCAAACAGGCTATCTCTCGTTTACTGGTCACCGAGTCCGGCTTGATGTATATAACTACCAATGACGGAGCATACGAATACAACATCGGTTACAAACAGCTAACCAAACTACCGTTTACAATCCCCCAAGAGGATAGTGGCATCATATTCTATGACAAATATGATAAAATATGGTTTCAGGAAGGCAATCACGCATTGATATATTATGATCCTCTGAATAAAAGTAGTCATCGTTTTACTTTTCCCAATCAGAATACCATTGGCAATTTTGAGATGCAGGATGCAGGTGAGCAAGGAATGTTTTTTCTCACTCCGGGCGGAGAAATTCTTCTTTTCGACAGGGATAAGCTGGAAATGACCCGTATCAATCAAATGAAACCTTTCTCTGAGGATCTTCCCAATCAACTTTTTTTTCATTTGTTATTGGATAAAGATGGAATCCTTTGGTTAGCATCTACCGGTAGCGGGGTGTATCGAGTGAATTTCCCCAAAAAACAATTCCAGTTACTGACCGATATATCTCCCGTTCCAGTTTCTACAGAAAAACAGACATCCTGGAATCAAGGAATCCGTGCTCTCTATCAGGCACAAAACGGAGATATTTGGGTAGGAACCCGATGGCAGGCTCTATACCGTCTTGATCGTAACGGACAAGTGAAGCAGATTTTCTCGGACCATAACTACCTGTTGGGAGCAGTCTATCATATTATGGAAGATAAAGACGGAAATCTATGGTTCTCTACCAAAGGTAATGGATTGGTGAAAGCTGAACCGGATATGAACTCACCTCATGGACTGCGTTTTACCCGTTACAAGAATGATCCGAAAGATTCAAACTCCATTAGTAATAATGACGTATACTTTACTTACCAAGATAGTCAGGAACGCATTTGGGTAGGATTATTGGGAGGAGGATTAAATCTGATTGCCGAAGAAAACGGAGAAGTTGTTTTCAAACATAAATACAACGGACTGAAACAGTATCCTCCTTATGGACTATATATGGAGGTACGCACAATGACAGAAGATGAAGACGGTCGGATATGGGTAGGAACAATGGATGGTTTAATGTCTTTCGACGGACATTTTGCAACACCCGAACAGATACAATTTGAGACTTACCGTCAAGTCAGCGAACGATCCAATGTCGCTGATAATGATATTTATGTGCTATATAAGGACACTGACTCGCAAATCTGGGTAAGCGTATTTGGTGGAGGTCTGAACAAACTTATTCGATATGATAAAGAAAAGCATGAACCGATCTTTAAATCATACGGCATACGTGAAGGAATGAATAATGACGTAGTCAAGTCAATTGTAGAAGATAAAAACGGAAATCTCTGGTTTACAACAGAAATCGGTTTGTCCTGCTTTAATAAAGCTACCGAACAGTTCCGCAATTATGATAAATATGACGGTTTCCTAAACGTAGAATTGGAAGAGGGAAGTACACTTCGTACATTAAACGGAGATTTATGGCTCGGTACACGACAAGGTATATTGGCATTTTCTCCGGATAAGTTGGAAACACAACACATGGACTATGATACACGTATTGTCGATTTCAAAGTATCCAATCGCGATCTGCGGAGTTTTCAGGATTGCCCCATTCTAAAAGAATCCATTATTTATACCGATGCGATTCAACTGAAATACAACCAGTCCATGTTCACAATAGAATTCGCTGCTCTGAATTTTTATAATCAGAACAGGGTATCTTATCGTTACATACTTGAAGGATATGAAAAAGAATGGCATTATAATGGAAAGAACCGGATTGCTTCTTATACCAATGTGCCTCCCGGTGATTATACTTTCCGTGTAGAAACGCTGGATGAAGCCAATCCCGAACTTGTTTCGAGCCGAACTTTAGCCGTTACGGTTCTTCCACCCTGGTGGCTGAGTTGGTGGGCAATGATTATTTATGTCATACTTGGATTGGCAGCTCTTTATTTCGGTTTGCGCCTGGCTTTCTTCATGATCAAAATGAAGAATGATATCTATATCGAGCAAAAAGTATCGGAAATGAAAATTAAGTTCTTTACCAATATTTCCCATGAACTTCGCACTCCCTTGACATTGATAAAAGGACCTATACAGGAACTGAAAGAACGGGAAAAATTATCCCCGAAAGGATTGCAGTATGTTGATCTGATGGAGAAGAATACCAATCAAATGTTACAATTGGTGAATCAGATATTGGATTTCCGGAAGATTCAGAATGGCAAGATGCGCTTGCATGTTTCTTTGATTGATTTTAATGAAATGATAGCTTCTTTCCAGAAAGAATTCCGTGTACTTTCAGAAGAGAATGAAGTTAGTTTCACTTTCCAGTTACCGGACGAATCTATTATGGTATGGGCAGACAAGGAAAAATTAAGTATTGTCATCCGCAACATTATATCCAATGCGTTTAAGTTCACGCATTCCGGTGGAAGTATCTACGTCACTACCGGATTGACGGATGACGGGAAACGCTGTTTCGTACGGGTAGAAGATAATGGAGAGGGCATTCCACAAAGTAAGCTGACTGAAATATTCGAACGCTTCTCACAAGGAGAGAATACTAAGAATCCATACTATCAAGGTACAGGCATTGGTCTGGCGCTTTCTAAAGAAATCGTAAACCTGCATCATGGATCTATTTATGCTGAAAGTCCCGAAGGACAGGGAGCCGTATTTACAGTTGAACTTCTGATGAATAAGGAACACTATCGTCCGTCGGAAGTCGACTTCTATGTCAGCGACACGGAAACTGCTCCAACCGCTTCCGAAGAAGAAGTTGTTACGAATATTTCTTCGGTAGAAACTACAGAAGAAGAACCGGAAATAGACTCTTCACTACCGACCCTGTTATTAGTAGAAGATAACAGAGATCTTTGTCAACTGATAAAATTGCAATTGGAAGACAAATTCAACATCCATATTGCCAATAATGGAGTAGAAGGTTTGAAGAAAGTTCATCTTTACCATCCGGACATTGTGGTGACAGATCAGATGATGCCTGAGATGGACGGGTTGGAAATGTTACAGTCTATCCGTAAAGATTTCCAAATCAGCCATATTCCTGTAATAATACTGACTGCAAAGAATGATGAAGGTGCCAAGACAAAAGCCATAACTTTGGGTGCCAATGCTTATATAACCAAACCATTCAGCAAAGAATACCTGTTGGCACGAATCGACCAGTTATTGTCTGAGCGAAAATTATTCCGTGAACGTATCCGGCAGCAAATGGAGAACCAGACAACGACGGAAGAGGATAGTTATGAACAGTACCTGGTAAAGAAAGATGTACAGTTCCTCGAGAAAATCCATCAAGTGATCGAAGAGAATATGGATGATAGTGATTTCAATATAGATACAATAGCTTCCGGTATCGGTTTGAGTCGTTCGGCATTCTTTAAAAAGTTGAAGAGCCTGACCGGGTTAGCCCCCGTAGATTTGGTTAAAGAAATTCGTCTGAACAAATCTATTGAATTGATTAAGAGTACGGATTTAAGTGTCTCTGAAATTGCTTTTGCTGTCGGATTCAAGGATTCCGGCTATTATAGTAAATGTTTCCGGAAGAAATATAACCAAACTCCCCGCGAATATATGAATGAATGGCGGAAAGGAGAGAAATAACCGGTTACAAAACGCTTTCTTAATCGTCTTTTTAGAAAACCTATTAAGATTCGAAAGAATGAACAACATCAAGAAAGTATTATCAGCATGGATGCTGGTTGCCTGTATATTACCTGTGGCAGCGCAGTATCCGGTGATTCCGGACTCTGTAAAGGCAAGAGGGGCAAAACAAGAAGCCGAGTTTGAACATCAATCAAATGTAGCATGGGAAAAAGCTCTGCCGACAGTTTTGGAAGAGGCACAAAAAGGACGTCCCTATAAACCGTGGGCTTCAAAACCGGAAGATTTGGTAAAAAGTAATATCCCCGCTTTTCCCGGTGCGGAGGGAGGGGGAATGTATACTCCCGGTGGTCGTGGAGGGAAAGTAATCGTAGTCACATCGCTCGAAGATTCCGGTCCCGGAACATTCCGTGAAGCTTGTGAAACGGGGGGGGCACGTATTATCGTTTTCAATGTATCGGGCGTAATACATCTCAAGAGTCCTATCAGTGTACGTGCACCGTATGTGACCATTGCCGGACAAACGGCTCCGGGAGACGGCATATGTGTGGCAGGACAGTCTTTTCTGATTGATACACACGATGTTGTTATCCGTCATATGCGTTTCCGTCGTGGTGCACAGGATGTTGCCTTTCGTGATGATGCGGTAGGCGGAAATGCAGTCGGGAATATCATGATAGACCACTGTTCGGCAAGTTGGGGACTGGATGAAAATATGTCTATCTACCGACACGTATACAATAGAGGTGCAGATGGACACGGACTGAAACTTCCGACTGTAAATATCACTATTCAGAACTCTATATTCTCCGAAGCGTTGGACACTTACAATCATGCTTTCGGCGCTACCATCGGCGGGCATAACAGTATGTTCTGCCGTAATCTATTTGCTTCCAATATCAGCCGTAACAGTTCGGTAGGGATGGACGGAGATTTCAATTTTGTTAATAATGTCGTATTTAATTGGTGGAATCGTTCTGTGGACGGAGGAGATAATAAAAGTTTCTATAACATGATTAATAATTACTTCAAACCGGGCCCCATTACTCCATTAGACAAACCGATCTCATATCGTATCCTCAAACCGGAAGCCGGACGTGACAAAAACCGTCCTTTATCTTTTGGAAAAGCTTATGTCAACGGAAATATCATTCATGGAAATGCAAAAGTGACAAAGAACAATTGGGATGGCGGTGTACAGCTTAAGGATGGCGTAGACTCAGAAAAGTTCCTTCCGCAAATTAAATCGGACGAAGCATTCAAAATGCCTCCTGTCACTATAATGGATACTCCAAAAGCCTATAGCTTTGTATTGGACAATGCAGGAGCTAACTTTCCAAAACGTGATGCAGTCGATTCCCGTGTGATCAAAACAGTACGAATGGGTAAAGCCATTTATGTAAAAGACGCTCCGGAATTTGTGTCACCATATGTAAAGAGACGTTTACCGGCAGACTCTTATAAACAAGGAATTATTACAGACATCCGTCAAGTAGGCGGACTTCCCGAATATAAAGGAGAACCGTATGCCGATACAGATAATGACGGGATGCCGGATGTTTGGGAAGTTGCTAACGGGCTGAATCCGAACGATCCTTCCGACGCAGTGAAAGATTGTAATGGGGACGGCTATACTAACATTGAGAAATATATCAATGGTATCGATACAAAGAAGAAAGTGGATTGGACAGATTTGAAAAACAATCATGATACACTTTCTAAAAGGAAAAGTCTGTTTTAGCCAAATAAATTGATAATAAAGTTTATTGTAATGAATATACAAATAAGAACTATCCTTTTGGGATTATTAAGTATCGGGTTTGCGCAGAGTCATGCGCAAACCTTTGCTTTACAAGTAAAAGACGACCGGATTACTTACCTTAATGACGAATTGGGAAATAGGATTCTCGATTTCTCAACGTGTGGTTATCAGGCTTCGGAACAGGATATTCCTTCCGTTCGGAATGTCGTATTTGTATCTTGGAAACCCGGAGACAATACAACAAGAATTCAACGTGCCATAGACTATGTAGCCTCCTTGCCTCCTGATATTTCAGGTTTCCGCGGTGCTGTGTTATTGGATAAAGGCGAGTTTTCCCTGTCCGGAAGTATCCGCATTGCTACATCCGGAATCGTATTACGGGGAATGGATAAAGAAAGTACAATATTATTAAAGAAAGGAGTGGATCGGGGTTCTCTTATCTATATGGAAGGAGAAAACGACTTGGTAATAAAAGATACATTACAAGTACTCTCAAACTATGTTCCGGTGAATACAAAAACGTTGGAAGTCGCTTTGGGGACTTCTCTGAAAAAAGGAGACCGGATTATGGTAACCCGTCCTTCCGGTAAGGAGTGGATTGCTTCTTTAGGTTGTAACATCTTTGGAGGAGGAATCAGCGCCTTAGGATGGAAAGAAGGGGATATGGATTTAACATGGGACCGGGTTGTTAGCGATATTAATGGTAACCTGCTTACCTTAGATGCACCGTTGACTGTGGCATTGGATGCCAAATACGGTGTATCTACCATTATGACATACCAATGGAACGAACGTATTGAAAACTGCGGTGTAGAGAATCTGACATTGGTCTCAGATTATGATAAACACTATCCGAAAGACGAGGATCATTGTTGGACAGGGATTTCCATCGAAGCTGCAGAAAACTGCTGGGTAAGACAAGTTAATTTCAGGCATTTTGCAGGAAGCGCTGTAATCGTTCAACGGACCGGTTCTAAAATCACTGTCGAGGATTGTATTTCGAAAGATCCCGTTTCCGAAATAGGAGGGATGCGCCGTTGTACTTTCCACACATTGGGACAGCAGACTTTATTCCAACGTTGTTATTCGGAACAAGGCATTCACGATTTCGCGGCCGGATTCTGCGCTGCCGGCCCTAATGCTTTCGTTCAATGCGATTCGTACCAATCTTTAGGATTCAGTGGTTCTATTGATGCTTGGGCGTGTGGTTTACTGTTTGATGTCGTCAATATCGACGGACATAATCTCACTTTTAAAAATTTAGGGCAGGATAAGAATGGAGCCGGTTGGAATACAGGCAACAGTCTGTTCTGGCAATGTACCGCTGCAGAAATAGAATGTTATACTCCGGCAAAAGATGCACAAAATCGTGCGTATGGTTGCTGGGCACAGTTCTCGGGAGACGGAGAATGGGCACAGTCCAATAATCATGTCCAGCCGCGCAGTATATTTTATGCCCAATTAACGGAACGCCTGCAAAAAGAATGCGCAGAACGAGCACGTATCCTGCCTAGAAACACAAGTGCAACAAGTAGCCCTACCGTAGAAGTAGCTATGGCATTGGCAAAAGAAGCTTATAATCCTCGTTTGACATTGGAGCATTGGATCGAAGAAAATAAATTTATCCCTTCAGTCGTGCCAACAGGAGTCAAATCAATCGATGATATTAAAGAGAAAAAGACTATTTCAAACAAACAACGGACACAACCGGAAATAAGTATCGTCAACGGACGTATTCAAATGGATGGTGTATTGCTTGTAGGAGGCAGTCATACAACTCCTTGGTGGAATGGAAAACTTAAAACCAACTTTTTGAAAAAAGCAAGCCCTGCCATCACCCGCTTTGTGCCGGGACGCGAAGGATTGGGACTGACTGACCGTATCGACTCTGTAGTCAGCTTCATGAAACAGAAGAACATACTTGTTTTTGACCAGAACTATGGATTGTGGTATGACCGCCGTCGGGATGACCATGAACGTATCCGCCGCCGGGATGGAGATGTATGGGGTCCTTTTTACGAACAGCCATTCGGACGTAGTGGTCAGGGAACAGCTTGGGAAGGTTTAAGCAAATATGATTTGAAACGCCCCAATGCCTGGTACTGGTCGCGCTTGAAAGAATTTGCAGAGAAAGGAAGCAAAGATGGACTGCTTCTATTCCACGAAAACTACTTCCAGCATAATATTCTGGAAGCCGGAGCACATTGGGTGGACTGTCCGTGGAGAAGCAGTAATAATATCAATGAGACCGGATTTCCGGAACCCGTTCCATTTGCCGGAGACAAACGTATTTTCGTAGCAGATATGTTTTACGATATCAGTCATCCGGTACGTCGCGAGTTGCATAGGCAATACATTCGCCAATGTCTCAATAACTTCGCAGATAATTCGAATGTCATTCAACTGACAAGTGCAGAATTTACAGGGCCGTTGCACTTCGTACAGTTCTGGTTAGATGTCATAGCCGAGTGGGAAGCTGAAACCGGAAAGAAAGCTAAAGTAGCATTGAGTACGACAAAGGATGTGCAGGATGCTATTCTTGCAGACCCTAAACGGGCTGCTGTGGTAGATGTTATTGATATTCGTTATTGGCATTATAAGAAAGATGGAATCTTTGCGCCGGAAGGTGGGAAAAACATGGCTCCCCGCCAGCATATGCGTAAGATGAAAGTAGGAAAAATAACCTTTAATGAAGCTTATAAGGCAGTGAGCGAATACCGCCGGAAGTTTCCTCAGAAAGCAGTAACTTTCTATGCGCAAAATTATCCTTCTATGGGATGGGCAGTATTCATGGCAAGTGGCTCGTGTCCTGTTATTCCGTGTAAAGACAAGGCTTTCTTAAAGGATGCGGCAGCTATGGAAGTGGAAGAGACCAATACTGATCAATATAAGAAATTGGTAAAATCTGATACAGGAAATATCATTTATTCCAAGTCTGGAACAGAAATTCCCATTCATTTATCGTCCGGGAAATATGTACTAAAGTACATTCACCCTAATTCCGGGGAAGTGAACACAATAAATAAATCACTGAAAATAAAAGGATTATATACTTTAAAGGTACCAGATAAGAAAGAAGGCATTTATTGGTTTCATAAGCTATAAGATAGAAAATCCCGTTGAATGATCTTCAACGGGATTTTTGTTTTATATAGGTAAATTCTAATAAAAGAGTGTTATAAAACATGATACTTATTTTTTCAATCCACAAACCAGATTTTACCTAAGGTTGTGACGGATACTGCCTAGTTTTGCAACATCAAATCAATCGAATTAATGCTATGATGGGACAAACTAATAATTCAACCGAAACTTTATTCGCTTCATTTCAAGCGGGGAATATGACAGCTTTTTCTCAGCTATATGATTTATATATCAATATCCTTTTTAATTATGGGCTAAAGCTAACTTTGGATAAAGAGTTATTGAAAGATTGCATCCATGATGTTTTTGTGAAGCTTTATACTAAGAAAGATGAACTAGGAACTATTGATAATCTGAAATCCTATATGTTCATCTCATTAAAGAACAAGTTGTGCGATGAACTTCGTAAACGTATGTATATGTCCGATACAGCTATTGAAGAAGTCAATATGCTGGCTCCTACAGATGTAGAAAATGATTATGCGGAAAAAGAACAGCGCAAAAATGAGTTTTTCCTTATTAAGCGTTTACTAAACCAACTATCCCCCCGCCAGCGCGAAGCACTCACTCTATATTATATAGAAGAAAAGAAATATGAAGATATCTGCGAAATTATGAACATGAACTATCAGTCTGTACGCAACTTGATGTATCGCGGATTGACAAAGTTACGTGATTTGGCAAGTTAATTATGGTAAAAAGAATGCTTTATTGAGTACATATACAGGATAACATCGTCCTATTTACGTAAACGCTTAAAAAGGATGTGATATGTATTCTAAGGTAAAAGATTTTTTGACGGATGATGACTTTATCAACTATGTGCTGGGGGTGGTTCCACAGTCAGCCTCCAAATGGGAGGCTTATTTCATGGAACATCCGGATGAACTGGCAGACGCGGAAGAAGCCAAGGCAGTATTAATGGCTCCGACAGATGTTGCCTGTGATTTTACAACGGCTGAAAGCAAAGAATTAAAAGATAGGATTGTTAGTAGTATAAAAGATTTTTCGGGTATTTTATAATTAGGTTAGGTAGTTGCTATTTTTTTTGTACTTTTGCGCCCAATTAAAAATATCACATTCATGAAGACAAGCGAATCTTTATTATCGATAGGTAAATTTATAGCAGAATATTCGGCCCATTTAATGGGCGCAGGAGTACATACTTCGCGGGTAGTGCGCAATTCCAAACGTATTGGAGAAGCTTTCGGACTAGATGTAAAGTTAGGCGTATTTCATAAAAACATCATTCTGACAATTGTAGATAAAGAGACGAATGAAGCTTGTAATGAAGTTATCGATATCCCCGCACATCCCATTAGTTTTGAACACAACTCAGAGTTAAGCGCATTAAGTTGGGAAGCGGTAGACAATCATCTGTCATTGGAGGAACTGACAGCCAAATACAAGAAAATCGTTTCCGCCCCGATGATACATCCTCTCTTCGTCTTATTGTTAGTCGGATTCGCCAATGCATCATTCTGCAAATTGTTCGGTGGCGATTTAATATCTATGGGAATTGTCTTTTCTGCTACCATCACAGGATTCTATCTGAAACAACAGATGCAGAAGAAAAAGCTGAATCATTACATTGTTTTTATCGTTTCAGCTTTTGTTGCTTCCCTTTGCGCTTCTACAGCCTTGATTTTCGATACAACTTCAGAGATAGCAATGGCTACCAGTGTACTTTATCTTGTTCCCGGTGTTCCTTTGATTAATGGAGTGATTGATATAGTCGAAGGATATGTACTGACCGGATTTGCCCGTCTGACAGAAGCCTCCTTGCTGATTGTCAGCATTGCTATCGGACTTTCTTTCACATTACTAATGGTAAAAAACAGTTTAATTTAATATGATAGCACTCGACATTTTTACTGACGGATTTTTTGCAGCAGTGGCAGGTATAGGATTTGGTGCGATTTCCGATCCTCCTTTGCGGGCATTTAAGATGATTGCCTTATTGGCGGCATTGGGACACGCTTGCCGTTTTTGCCTGATGACTTATTTAGGGGTAGATATTGCTACAGCTTCTTTATTTGCCGGCTTAGTGATCGGTTTTGGTAGTTTATGGTTAGGGAAAAAAGTATATTGCCCGATGACAGTACTTTATATTCCGGCTCTGCTTCCGATGATTCCGGGCAAATTTGCATACAACATGGTATTTTCACTTATCATGTGTTTGCAGAACGTGAATGACCCGGAAAATCTGGATAAGTTCATGTCAATGTTCTTCTCCAACAGCCTGGTAGCAAGCACGGTTATTTTCATGTTGGCAGTAGGAGCCACTTTCCCGATGTTCCTATTCCCACATAGAGCTTTTTCATTAACAAGACATTAAAACTACTTTTATGGAGATTTTTTGGAGAACAATTGCATATTATAATTCAGCTACTTGGCTTTTACAGACAGTCATCATTCTGATTGGTATTGCATTGACCGGATTGCTTATCAGTAAACCGCGCACATGGGTGAAGATGGCGATGAAGTTTTATATGATAGGACTTTATACATGGATTTCGGTAATCTACTATTATGTCTATTGCGAAGAACGTAGTTACAATGGAGTGATGGCTATGTTCTGGGGAGTAATGGCTATTATTTGGATATGGGATGCGATTACGGGATACACGACTTTCGAACGTACCCACAAATACGACATCCTGTCCTATGTCTTGTTGGCAATGCCATTCATATATCCTTTAGTATCATTAGCGCGCGGACTTTCCTTTCCGGAAATGACTTCTCCGGTAATGCCTTGTTCTGTGGTTGTGTTTACCATTGGGCTATTATTGCTGTTTGCTCACAAAGTGAATATGTTTCTAGTCCTTTTCCTTTGCCACTGGTCATTGATCGGATTATCCAAAACTTATTTCTTCCAGATTCCGGAAGATTTCCTGTTGGCAAGTGCCACAATTCCCGGCCTGTATCTTTTCTTCAGAGAATATTTCCTGAACAATCTGCATGCCGACACCAAGCCGAAAGCCAAATATATCAATTGGCTATTGATAAGCGTTTGCATCGGACTGGCTGTGTTGCTGACTACTACCATGTTTTTAGAATTAGTTCCGAAGAATTGATCTAGAACACATAGAAGATATTCAAATCAAAAAAGTCTTTCTAGCTTTAATGGCTATGAAAGACTTTTTGCATTACTTCAGGATAACAGTCATTTTCTCCCGCCAATCTTCACCATTCTTCGGCTGGAAAGTTTCAAATCCCAGTCCTTTACCGATTTGGATATTCGAGGCGCCGTCATCTACAAATAAAGTTTCAGAAGGAATGATATTGCAATCATTCACCATATAATCGAATATTTCCGGTGCAGGTTTTGTGTGACCGACTTGATAAGACAGATATAGTTTATCACAGTAATCATTCAACGGCTTTTTCCTTGACGAGAAATCAGGGCTGCATGCCCATGACATAACGAAAGGATTAGTATTACTTAAAATATACACATGATATGATTTTCTCAATTCTAATATATAATCGAGTTTATTTAGATTCACTTCATTGAAAAAGCCCAGCCATGCCTGTTTGGTTTCCTCCATCGTCAATGAACGGCCACATAAATTCCCCAGTTGTTTTCGAAACTCATCCGCACTTAGCTTACCTTCTTCCAGTTCTTGAAAGATGCCAGTCTGGTGATATTTATCCAGACGGGTGTCGGCATCTGCCAGTCCCAGTTTGATAAATGCTTGAACCGCTTTGTCACGGTCAATATCCACAATCACACCACCAAAATCAAATACAATGTTTTTAATCATGATATATCATTTTTAATTTACTACAAAGATATTATAAAATCATTAGAGACTTCTTCATTTTAGTACAGAAATAGTAACCTTTTATGCAATCGAGTAGTAGTCCCGTTATAACGTGACAATGGTCACCTTATAGGGTGACAAATGGCACGTTACAAGGTGATATTTGTCATTCTGCAAAATGACTATTTATTTTCAGAAAGATGAGGAACTTTAAATATACGAAATTAAATAGTAAAAAACAAGAGTGGCACTTACTTTTCCTAATGCCCCAATGAGCTTTTCATAGTTGGCATATTTTCGTTTAAACAAGCACTTTCAGTAATTCGGGTATAATAATCTGTAATATATATAGTTGAAAAATAAGTTTCCTTGATTAACTTTGCAAAGTTAAAACATCATCAAGTTTAATTCTGACGATGTAGGACATTGACATTTAGATCTAACTACTATAAATTGAAAATTAATTAGTTTATGCTACGTACTATCAGACTTACAGCCGCCATTGTGTGCTTTATACTTATTACCCTGCTTTTTCTCGACTTCACGGGTACATTGCACACATGGTTCGGATGGTTGGCAAAAATTCAATTTCTGCCGGCTTTATTAGCCTTGAACATAGGTATCGTATTGTTTTTAGTTGTACTTACATTTCTGTTCGGACGTATCTACTGCTCTGTTATTTGTCCGTTGGGAGTGTTTCAGGACATTGTTTCGTGGGTATCCGGCAAACAAAAGAAAAACCGGTTCCGTTATTCACCAGCAATGAAATGGTTGCGGTACAGCGTTTTAGGAGTATTCATTATCATGATGGTTGCAGGTTTGAACTCTTTGGCTATCTTGCTGGCACCGTATAGTGCTTATGGCCGGATAGCTTCCAATCTTTTTGCACCGGTCTGGCAATGGGGAAACAACCTGTTGGCGTACTTCGCCGAACGAATGGATAGTTATGCTTTTTATGAGGTAGATATATGGATAAAGAGTCTTTCGACGATGCTGATTGCCATTGTTACCCTTGTTGTTCTTTTCATTCTGGCATGGCGCAACGGACGAACCTATTGTAATACGATCTGCCCCGTAGGTACTGTATTAGGGCTTATATCCAAATATGCGATCTTCAAACCGATAATTGATACTTCCAAATGCAACAACTGCGGTTTGTGTGCCCGCAATTGCAAAGCATCGTGTATTAATCCGAAAGCTCATGAAATAGATTATAGCCGTTGTGTGACTTGTATGGATTGCATCGGAAAGTGTAAGCATGGAGCCATTACATACACAAGATGGAAACCTAAAAACGAAACAGCAACGAATGAAGATACAAAAGCAAAGACTGCCACAGCCGGACAGGTAGATAACGCCCGTCGCAGTTTTCTTTCTGCATCAGCCATTTTTGCTACAACTTCTGTACTGAAAGCACAAGAGAAAAAAGTAGATGGAGGATTGGCTACTATCGAAGATAAAAAGATTCCCAAAAGAGAAAATCCTATCTATCCTCCCGGTGCATTAAGCGCACGCAATTTCACTCAACATTGCACAGCCTGCCAATTATGTGTCTCTGTTTGCCCCAACCAGGTATTGCGCCCATCGGACAACCTATTGACATTGATGCAACCGGAAATGTCATACGAACGTGGGTATTGCCGTCCCGAATGTACTAAATGTTCGGAAGTTTGTCCTGCCGGTGCTATTCATCTCACCAGTCTTGCCGAAAAATCAGCTATTCAGATCGGACATGCCGTATGGATTAAAGAGAACTGTGTACCTTTGACAGACGGAATGGAATGTGGCAACTGTGCCCGCCATTGTCCGACAGGTGCCATACAGATGGTAGCTTCCGATCCTGAAAAAACAGATTCTCCAAAGATTCCGGTAGTAAATGTAGAAAAATGTATCGGTTGTGGGGCGTGTGAGAACCTTTGTCCGTCCCGTCCTTTCAGCGCTATTTATGTGACAGGACACCAGATGCATAGAATTATTTGATCTAAATCAGTATAAGATTATGGAAGATAAAAATAAGAAAGATATAAATAGAAGAGATTTCATTAAGATTGTAGGTATTAGTGCTGCCACGTCGACAGGGCTATTATACGGATGCTCTTCAAAAGGTACTTCCTCTTCAAGCAGCGCAACAGGAGAAGGAGAGGTGCCTACCGATAAAATGACTTACCGCACGTCTCCGACTACCGGTGACCGTGTTTCACTCTTGGGATATGGTTGTATGCGTTGGCCTCTCAAACCTGCTCCCAACGGTAATGGTGAAGTAATCGACCAGGATGCCGTGAATGGACTGATTGATTATGCAATCGCTCACGGAGTAAACTATTTCGATACATCTCCGGCATACGTACAGGGCTTTTCCGAAAAGGCAACGGGTATTGCATTGAGCCGTCACCCCCGTGATAAATATTATATTGCCACCAAGTTATCCAATTTCTCTCCCGATACATGGTCTCGTGAAGCATCGCTCAAGATGTATCATAAATCGTTTGCAGACCTGCAGGTAGATTACATTGATTATATGCTGCTTCATGGCATCGGCATGGGAGGAATGGAAGCCCTTAAAGGCCGCTACCTGGATAACGGAATGCTTGACTTTCTGGTGAAAGAACGGGAGGCAGGACGTATCCGCAATTTGGGATTCTCCTATCACGGAGATATCGAAGTGTATGATTATCTGCTTTCACGGCACGATGAATTCAAGTGGGATTTCGTACAGATACAATTGAACTATGTAGACTGGAAACATGCCAAAGAAACCAATACCCGGAATACGGATGCTGAATATCTGTATGGAGAACTGCATAAACGAGGAATTCCATCTATCATCATGGAACCGCTTTTAGGAGGACGTTTGTCTAAATTGAATGACAACCTGGTGGCACGGCTCAAACAACGCCGTCCGGAAAGCAGTGTCGCTTCCTGGGCTTTCCGTTTTGCCGGTTCATTTCCGGACATTCTGACTGTGTTAAGCGGCATGACTTATATGGAACATCTGCAAGATAATCTCCGTACTTATTCTCCTTTGGAACCATTGACAGATGAAGAAAAAGAGTTTCTCGAAGAAACGGCACAATTAATGTTGAAATATCCAACGATCCCTTGCAACGACTGCAAATATTGTATGCCATGTCCGTATGGGTTGGATATACCCGCTGTGTTGTTACATTACAACCGTTGCGTCAATGAAGGGAATGTCCCCAGGAACGGGCAGGATGAGAATTATGCAAAAGCTCGGCGTGCTTTTCTAGTCGGATATGACCGTAGCGTGCCCAAACTTCGTCAGGCAAGCCATTGTATCGGTTGTAACCAGTGTGTGGCACACTGTCCGCAGAACATTGATATTCCGAAAGAGCTGCATCGGATAGATCAGTTCGTAGAACAATTAAAACAAGGTACTTTATAAAAGAAAAGATGGAAGGATTAATCAATTTACTACATACGGGAGGATATTCCTGTACTATTGCCAACAAAGGAGAAATCCGCACTTTCACTCAACGCGGTGTGGCTGATATCTATGATTTACTGACCCAAGAACCGGAGTTTCTTAAAGGAGCTTCGATTGCTGATAAGGTGGTTGGGAAGGGAGCTGCCGCCCTGATGATTCTGGGAGGTATCAAAGAGTTATATACTGATATTATCAGTACCAAAGCTCTGGAGTTGCTTCAGAAATCAGATATAAAAGTTAGTTTTACAGAGAAAGTACCTTTTATCCGGAACCGTAACCATACAGGAGGATGTCCTGTAGAAACAATGTGCAGCGAAGTGGAATCAGCAGAGGAGATATTACCGCTAATTGGTGATTTCCTCGAAAGAATCAGAAGTAAAAATAGAAGAGTAATTTGAACTTAAAAAACAATAAACATGGAAACAACTACTGTAAAGTTCTATTCACTAAATTACAACGATGTGAAAACCTATTGGGCAGCCTTGTTATTCATCGTTGGTAATATTCTTTTCCCACAATTATTCCATCTCATGCCTCAAGGAGGAATAATCTGGCTACCAATCTATTTCTTCACACTGATTGGAGCTTATAAGTACGGATGGAAAGTCGGCTTATTGACAGCTATTCTTTCACCTATTATCAATTCCTTATTTTTCGATATGCCCGCCCCTGCAGTATTACCCGCAATTTTACTGAAATCCATACTACTTGCCATAACTGCCGGTTGGGCTGCACAACGTTTCGGACGTATTTCTATCCCGGTATTGATTGGTGTAGTACTTATTTATCAGGCCGTAGGTACTTTAGGAGAATGGATATATAATGGTAATTTTTACAGTGCTATTCAAGATTTCCGTATCGGAATTCCCGGGATGTGCCTGCAAGTATTAGGAGGCTATACATTCATCAAGTATCTGATTCGCAAATAAATCAATCGGTCGCCTCTTCCTCTTCGGGTTCATCTTCTACTACAACAACAGAGGAGAGGCTTTTCCCTTCTTTAGCGTACGTGCTAGGACTCATTCGATAATATTTTTTAAATACTTCCCGAAAATACTTTGTTTCCGAGAAACCACTCATATCTGCTATTTCTCCGATATTATGTTCACCTTCTTTTAATAATCGTGCTGCATATTTTAAACGAGTCACCCGAATTAATGCTGTCGGAGATTGTCCGGTCAACGCTTTCAATTTACTATATAAACTAGTACGGCTCACGCCCTGCAATTTACAAAGCTTGTCAACGCAAAAATCAGTATTATCGATATTCTTTTCAATATTTTTCTTGACCTCCGATATGAATTTCCAGTCGAGACTATTCATTCCATTTGCTGATGGTACAGGCTCGGAGTCTATTTCAAGATTAGCATACCGCTGACGCAATAAAGCACGGTTGGACAAAAGGTTGGCAATATTCGCCTTCAATAACTTCACACTGAAGGGTTTGACGATATATTCATCTGCACCGATTGTGAGTCCATCAAGAATATTTTTCTCATCCCCCAAAGCTGTAAGTAATAATACCGGAATGTGTGAAGTTTCAACATCCTTCTTAATAGCAGCACAGAGTTCATCTCCTTGCATTTCAGGCATCATAACATCGGAAAGAATAAGTTCCGGCCAGAATTCTTTTACTATCACTAAAGCCTCCCTGCCATTACAACAGGCTTGCACATAATATTGGGGAGAAAGCAGACTAACCAAGTAAGAACGTAATTCATCATTATCTTCTACAATAAGGATACGTTGCATTTCTTTCTTGGCTGTGACAACTTCTGTATTTGCTACATTTGAAAAAACATTCGGAACTGTTAGTTCCGGTGTTTGTAGCTGAATCTTAGGGGAGGAAGCCGAAGTTGCCTCCTGAGTACTCTTATTGTTTTTGGGAAATATAATTTGAACAGTCGTCCCTTGATGTTCCACACTTTTAATCTGAATCTTACCCTTGTGCAGACGAACCAACTTTCCAACCAACATTAGTCCTATGCCACTGCCCGTGACTTTAGAATTGATGGCATTACTGGCACGGAAATGAAGTTTGAACAACTTCCGTTCTTCAGAGGCAGGAATACCGATACCTGTATCACTAATAACCACCTTCCAAAAATCATTCATATCAGAGACAGAGACACTGACCTTGCCATTTTCTGCTGTATATTTCAATGAATTCGATATAATATTTTTCAGTATAGAATCCATTTTCTCTTTATCAAACCATACATTCAAGTAGTTGAAATTACTCTCATAAGTAAAATCTATATGTTTGATAGTAGCATACGAAGAGAAACTATTACATACATCCTTCAAATATGTGTTCAATTCATATTCTGAGATGCTCAACTCGGAAGAATATACGTCAGCACGTTCAAAGTTGATAAGATTAGTCGCCAATCGCAAAAGGGAGTCTACATTCCTTAATGCAGCCTTTGTACGGGTTATTCCGGTGTCAGTAAGCGGTTCTTCGTCTAGAAGTTCTTCCAAAGGCGCTTTTATCATAGTAAGTGGAGTCCGTATATCGTGAGCTGTATTAATAAAAAATTGGGTTTTCTCATCTGATATGTTCTTTTGTTTCCTGAGATTTATCACACGTAAAATAAAAGAGAATCCCCAAATAACCAATGGTACATAACATAGGATAGCCCACCAACTCAACCAAAAAGGGTGTGCGATAATGACTTTCATTGTACGTTCTTCAAAAATAACATCATGCTCTTCTCTGGATATAGCGCGTACGTGTAAAGTATATTTTCCCGGAGGCAGATTGGTGAAACGTATCAGACTATTTGTTCCCGGCTGTGTCCATTTTTCATAGAACCCTTCCAACTTCCAGGAATAAAATGTATTTACCCGGAGAATCATAATTGATAGTGGAGACTTTTAGAGAAAAGGTATTTTGGTCATGTTTCAGTTTCAATACATCTGTTTCGTCTATACATTCTTTTAAAGGAGAGTCTTTGCCGTCCGGATAAACAGGCTGATAAGATACATGAAAATCACTGAATATCATTCTGGAAAATTTATAAGAAGGGAACTTTACATTCTCCGGAACTTCAATAGCCCCGTCCGTACTACCAAATACAAAACTTTTATTCATACGTAATGTACCCGAAGAAGCATTAAAATAGGCAGGTAACAATCCTTCTCCTCTAGTCCAATTATGAAAATGTTTCTCTTTTACAAAAAAACAAGTAATACCATTTTCCGTACTCATCATAATACGACCGTCCACTTCAGGTAAAATTGTAAAAATCCGATTGGAAACTAATGCGGAATTGTCTGTATAATAGTGCTCAAAAGACTGTTTCTGTATATTGTATACAAATACTCCTGCTCCATTCGTGCCAATATATAGCAATCCATCATTTGCCTGGTAAAGTGAATTGATATATACACCTTCCAACTCTGATCCAGCATATTGATATTTACCGGAATTTCTATCCAATAAGTATAATCCGGAGGCTGTTCCAATCCACATATGATCTTTGTCATGTTCAACAATTGAAGTGACAGATGACACTCCCGGATATAGGCGTACCTCATTCGTTTCTAAATCAAAGCACTTTAGATTATAATATCCCCCGGACCATATATTTCCTTTCGAGTCTTTTATCATATCACGGATATATTTATCGGGGCGCATATTAACGGAAGTAAGCAGGTATGGAGAGAAATATTCAACGGACAATTTATGCTTGTTTATTTTATAAATTCCCGAAGTATAGCCTCCTGCCCAGATTATGCCGGGAGAAACTTCACACAAAGTAATAAAGATATGATTTTTATCTTTTAATTGACGGTCAAAAGAACTTAGGAATGAATGCCATTGTCCTGTGGAGGAGTGGTATAAACTAATTCCATTGCTGGTTCCAAACCATAAGTCTCCATCGCTATCCTCAATTACCGCATGCACCTGATCATTGATTAATGATTGTTTATTACCCATTGAATGTTTCATCCAATGATAATTTTCATACCGATAATCTATAACAGTGATTCCGGTAGGGTAGTTGGAAAGCCAGATTCTCTTTTCTTCATCGACAAAAACATTATTAATATTATTACCATTCATTTCATTATAGCTTTGATAGTTGGCTACAATGTATTGCTCCATCTGGCAGGTATTTATATTAATCTTATAGACTCCCATGCCTTCAGTTGATATCAATAACTGTGATTCATCCAATGGTGCCATGCAGGTAATACTTACATCACTTAAATCAACTTCGGGCTTTATTATTTCCCGGTTATTCATATCATATACAAATAGGCCTCTCTCAAACGAACCGATAAGCAGTCGTTTTGATGCTTGATGGTAATATAATTCGTTTACCTGCACATGGAAATAATCCAATGTTTCGGCAGGAATAATTTTCAAAGTACCATTTTCCAATTTAAGATATCGAACACCAGTCTCCGTTGATATAAAAAAATGATGGTCGTCCACTTGTTCGATTGCAGTGATGTTGCTGTGTAGAATATTGGTAAATTGAAGTATCTGAGCATTTTCTGTGTTATACAATAATATGGAGTGTTTACGGCATAACCAAATATTATTATTCCGGTCCATATAGCCGTAACTAATGGTTTCCAGACTATTCGGCAACTTATATACCAGCTTGAAATCATCATATTTCCTTTCATATTGGAAGACACGTCCTTGTTTGCCAATCACCCATGTTCCTATATGGGGATTGGTATATATCCATCCTAAATGAATAGGAGATTCCAGAGAATTATCATCTTTATTCAGTCTATAATGTTTGATATCCTTGCCATTGTAGCGATCCATGCCTTCATTGGTAAGAAACCACATATATCCTTCAGCGTCTTTTTGTATACTGAATATCCTTCGATTGCTCAAACCTTCTTCTATCCCTATATATTTGTATGTTTGTGCAGTGACCCAAATAGGAAAAAAGAGGAGAATATAGATGATGTATTTCATATAGGCATTTGTTTTTAACGACTTCTAATAAGCATTGGGAAATAAAAGTTAACAAACTTATACAAAAGCAATGAGAAAAACAAAGAAATATAGAATATTCTATTAAAAACTTTCATTTAGAAAGTTTTTTGTTACTAAAGTTGTTTTTTTGACTTGCTAAGTTGCTTTTATAGACCCATATGCTAATAATAAAATAAACAATCGTCTGAATCCACAAAGTTATATATTCCGGTTTTATGTCTGCCATATCGGCACCCATAGAGTTTAGCTTTACAAAGGCAAGTGTACCCGGTGCAGCCGGAAGAATATAGTGTACTATTTTCCAATACCACGGCATTAATTCCATAGGATAAGAAACTCCGGAAAGAAATATTAATCCAACCGAGAAAAAAGCAATCATGAGTAATGGAGCTTCCGAATCTGTAAAATATCGCGAAGCAGCCAATCCTAAAAAAGAAGTGGCCATCAGATAAGGTATTAACAATAATATAATGTAAAATCCATTTCCAATATTAGGAATACTAAAGAAATAGGGAAGGAGTCCTAATAAGAAAAAAGAAAAGACTGCATATAAGGCACAATATACAAAAGTTTTTCCCGTCACCAAACGAATGGCAACTCCCCAGCCATACCCAAAAGGTGTATAAGCACGAATTCCTCTGTTGGCATGTTCGTCACCGGTCAACATACCTATCACCATTAGCAAAGTCTGGAAAATAATGATCATCATGACTGCCGGAATCAGATAAGAGCCATATCCTTCCGTATAATTATAGAGTGCAGTTCCCACTACATTTATCGGTTTTGCCATAGCTACTGCCAATAATCCTTGAGGGGGTAAAAAAACAGCACCATCCGACCGATATTTATCATTGATAGCTAACATGACACGTGAAGAAGCGCCTTGTAATGCTTCAAAATAGAGGAAGGCATCGGTCGTTGCATATAAAGAAAATACAGCTTCATCTCCGCGAAATACCCGCTCCTCAAAATCATGCGGCAAGTAAAGTATTCCTTGCACTTTTCCTTCTTTCATCCACTCTTTGGCTTCATGATAGTCAATTGCCTGATCATAAATTTCCGCTTGAGGGGTCGCATCCAGCCATCGAATAAAATTACGACTCAATTCGCTGTGGGAATTATCAACAACGGCAACAGGAACATCCGTTACAATATTAGGAGCGTACATATAATTATAAAGCAATCCATACATGAAAATTCCTCCCATCAACACCAGTAAAACAGCATAACTAGTACTTATGGCAAGAAACTCCCGACGGATAACAAATGATAGCTGTTGTAATTTACTTAATGTTTTCATATTTATGACTTTCTATAGCTCGTTTTAAATGGGGTAGTAATGACAAAGCCAGCAAGGGGAAGATGCAGAGTATCACCATTGACGGCCAAAGATAGATGAATCCACCACCTCCGTAAAGCATGGTTTGTATCATCTCTGTAAAATGACGGACAGGGAACAGATAAGAGGCATCTCTTACTAACGGATACATATTAGAAACCGGAAAAGTTACTCCAGATAAAGTAGCCCCCAATGAACCTACCATAGAAACAACACTTATTACCAGAGAGACTGCCGGGAACAGGGAAAATATGAATAATCCGAGAGCCTGTGTAGCAATAACAAAGAGTACGGTTATCATGTTTATCAGCCACCAGCTTCCTTGAAAAGGAATATGCAGGATACCGAACATGACATAATTACCCAGCCATCCTATCAGAATATATATAAAGGTATAGGGGAGTAGTTTACCCAAAACGGCAGTTATCATATTGCCTTTAGCAGTAGCCAGCCAATCTGTAGCTGTGCGGAACTTGATTTCAATTCCGACTGTATATACGGTAGTCAGGAGAATCAATACCTGAAATAATACGAAAAAAAACGGCTGGCTCAGATAAACGGAATAATCCAGGCTCGGATTATATATCGGGTGGTTGTTGGCTTGTACCGGTAACAGGAATGTAGTAATTTGCTGTTGGTCTGCCCCAAGAGATACCGCTTCCATTATAATGGGAGATAAGGATACGGGAGCCAATGACGTTTCAAAGGCAGCCATGAGCTCACCACCTACTGACAACAAGGCATAATGATAATAATAGGAAAGAGTTGCATTCTTTCCGGTGATAGCATTCTGTTCAAATCTCGGAGGTATGGAAAGATACCCGTAGATTTCTTTTTTCTGTACGGCCTCGCGGGCTGCAGCCTCATTTACATAATGTTTTACTACCTTAAAAGTGGGCACTGCAGAGATATTCCGTGTAATAGCCCGTGAAGTAGCAGTATTGTCTTGGTCGATAATGCCTATCGGAATATTCTCCATCTGCCCGTTACCGAAAATGGTAGCCATAAAAAAGAGAGTAAACAACGGCAGGACAATACAGACACCGAAATAAAGGCGTCGTGACGTCATTCGCCGCCACTCTCTGAGCAGTACGGAGCGAAAAGGTGAATATGTTTGTGATAAATCCATTCTATGATTAATTTTATTTGCCGATTAATTTAGCGTTAGCAACACAGACATACCGGGACGCAGATCATCTACCTTTTGCATCGGACGAGCATGAATCTCAAATGTGCGCAAATCATAACTTCCGGTTTGCTTGGTTGATTTCCACGTGGCGAAGCTACCTAGCGGACTAATATAGTATATCTTAAATTCAATATCTTTTTTACCGATAGCAGGTATATCTGCGATGAAAGTTTCCCCCATTTTAAACTGCGGCATCAGATCTTCACGCACATTGAGAACAACATGTACATCATCCATTACTACCAAATTCATAATAGGAGTACCCGGTGCAACCAACTCTCCACGTTTTGGGAAGATGCTTGCTATTTGCCCGTCCTCCGGTGCTGTCAGCCGTGCATCGAGCAATAAAGCAGAAACTTCATCCACTGTACTTTTGGCAGCGTCTACCATACTGGCGGCAGACGCTTTATCTTCTTTTTGTGCACCATCTACAGCCATCTGGTATTGTTCATACGCTGCACGTTCGGCTGCAACAGCTGCTTTATACATCGCTTCCACTTCATCTTTTCTCTGAGAAGTTACAACACTATCTTTATATAAAGTAAGAATACGATTATACGTTGTTTGAGCAAGACCGAGATCACTCTTTGTCTTGTTCCAGAGCTGTAATGCAGTAGCTACAATCTGGCGACGGGTTCCAGCATCTATTTTTTTATTCTGTTGTACGGCAACCTGTTCCAAAGCATTTACTTGTTGATACTTGGCATATATTTCAGGACTATTGATTACAACAAGAGTATCCCCTTGATGTACCCAATCACCTTCCCGGACAAAGAATGTGTCTATACGCCCGGGAAGTTTTCCACTAATACGAATTTCAGTCGCTTCCGCTTGCCCTTGAAGAACTAACGGTTGTTTATGCATCAATATAATTCCCAGCGCTGTAAAAACACCGACAGCGAACATAATAATGACGAAGGCCCATGAAAGGGTTCTACTAGCTAATTTCATTGTTTGTTACGGTTTAGGTTGATAGTTTGCAAATTGTTCAGGTGTGCCACAGAGTGAAAGTAGATTCATCAGTGCCACATCATATTCATAATATGCTGCCAAACGAGCCACCTTTACATTGGCAAGCATGGTTTCAGCATCAATAACCTCGGTAGAAGTTGCCATTCCTTCAGTGAAAGATTTCTTCCGGATACGAACCAATTCTTCACTTAAAGCAATTGTCGCATTCAATGCCTTCACATTATCCTGCGCTTTTTGCAACTGCGTATATAACTTATCTATACCAACAGCCAAATCGTCACGAGCCTTCATTTGCCCTAAAGCAAGCGTCTGTTCCGTTAACTTCGATTGGCGTATTTTCTTCTCACGATCCAAACCATCGAACAGATTCCACGTAAACCCGATACCTATCATCGTACGCGGTAACAAATTACTCTGAATACCATGCGAATATAAGGTTTGTTTTCCGAAAAGGGCTATATTCGGCATATAGCCACTTTGTGCAATCCGTACTTCTTGCTTGGCAATATGCTGCTGTAACCGTAACTGGTTAAGCGTATAGTTCCCGCTGTTTACAGAGAAGTCAAAAAGCATCCTAGGAGGTATTGAATCATTCATAAAAAGGGGAGAAGTAGGTGCTATATCAGTATCTGTATCTTTTTTATTCAGCAAAACTTTTAAAGCACTTTGCACTACTGTTTCTTCTTTTCGTGCAGCTTCCAATGCACGCTTAGCTTCATCCATATTTACTTGGGCAAAAAGTCTTCCGGCTTTATCAAGCATACCTGCAGCTTCTAACTTCAAGGCATTTTCATAATGTTTTTTCAATCCATTATATGTTTCTTCACGAACAATCACGACCTGTTGTGCCAACCGAAGGCCATAATAGCTCTCTGCCAATAAATTCTGTTGATTGGCGGATACTTGTGCCCGGTTCTCCTGTGCCAGATCAACCATCGTTCTTCCGATATTAGTTGCTCGGAAACGTTTTCCACCTGAGAAAAGGACCCATTCTGCAGACAAATCGACAGTAGTCAAGTTGCGTGGAGTCAAAGGAAATACAAGTGTGTTCGCACCTATTTTATCTAATATTGATGAAATGATCTGATCATCCGGAATAATAGAATGTACAAAGTCTTTCGCCGGATCGGTAAACTGTGACAAAGGCTGCTTCACTTCAATCTTTTCCGACATATGCACAAATGCACCTGTGGACTGAAGACTGGGATACCAAAAAGCATTTAATTTATCACGTTCCGCTTTGGCTATCTCAATACTTTTATCTGCAATTTTCAAGCTCCGATTGCCCTGATTGAGCAGATACAATGATTCTTCAAAACTTAATGGTGTCTGTGCATCTATCTGACTGATGGAAAAAGGCAAAGTCAATAGTACAAAAAGTAACTTATTTTTTTTCATACTGGTTAGGTTATATCTTATATTGAGACATTCTAACAGATAAAAAGAGAAGTTTGTTCATTTCTACTTTTTCTTCCATTAAAAAGTAGAAGATTTTATTTGAGATATAAAAATTATGTTTACCTTTGCATCACCGTTTCATAGGGTTTCTTAGCCCGGAAACATTAGCAAGTATGCGGTAATAGCTCAGTTGGTAGAGCACTAGCTTCCCAAGCTGGGGGTCGCGAGTTCGAGCCTCGTTTACCGCTCATTTGAGAATCAGGCAGTTCATAGATAACTGCCTGATTTTTTTATATGAATAAATTAATGTATGAAGAATAGGGCATTTCATGCATTTTTCGTATTTTTGCACCCTGTTTTAACACTCTGGAAAACTTAAATAGAAAAATATAATGGCAAAAGAACTGAAAGATCTAACCAAACGTAGTGAGAATTACTCACAGTGGTATAACGATTTGGTGGTAAAAGCTGATTTGGCAGAACAGTCTGCTGTACGCGGATGTATGGTGATTAAGCCTTACGGATACGCTATCTGGGAAAAAATGCAACGTCAATTGGACGATATGTTCAAGGAAACAGGACACGTAAATGCATACTTCCCGCTATTAATCCCGAAATCATTCTTAAGTCGTGAAGCAGAACACGTGGAGGGCTTCGCAAAAGAGTGTGCCGTAGTAACTCATCACCGTTTGAAAAATTCTCCGGATGGAAAAGGAGTTATCGTGGATCCTGAAGCAAAATTGGAAGAAGAACTCATTATTCGTCCGACTTCTGAAACCATTATATGGAATACTTATAAAAATTGGATTAATTCCTATCGTGATCTGCCTATCTTATGTAATCAATGGGCTAACGTAATGCGTTGGGAAATGCGTACCCGTCTTTTCCTGCGTACTGCCGAATTCCTGTGGCAAGAGGGACATACCGCTCATGCTACCCGTGAAGAAGCAGAGGAAGAAGCAATCAGAATGCTGAATGTATATGGTGAATTTGCTGAAAAATATATGGCCGTTCCTGTCGTAAAGGGAGTAAAATCAGCCAACGAACGTTTTGCCGGTGCACTTGATACTTATACAATTGAAGCCATGATGCAGGATGGAAAAGCGTTGCAGAGTGGTACCTCCCACTTCCTGGGACAAAACTTTGCAAAAGCATTCGATGTTCAATTTGTTAATAAAGAAAACAAGTTGGAGTATGTTTGGGCTACTTCATGGGGCGTTTCTACCCGTTTGATGGGTGCATTGATTATGACTCACTCGGATGATAACGGATTGGTATTACCTCCGCATTTGGCTCCTATTCAGGTAGTGATCGTTCCTATCTATAAGAATGACGAACAACTGAAACAAATCGATGCTAAAGTAGAAGACATTGTAGCGAAACTGAAAGCATTAGGTATCTCTGTTAAATATGACAATGCAGATAATAAACGTCCGGGCTTTAAATTCGCCGACTATGAATTGAAAGGTGTACCTATTCGTTTGGTTATGGGTGGTCGCGACCTTGAAAACAACACCATGGAAGTGATGCGCCGTGATACACTGGAAAAAGAAACAGTTACTTGTGAAGGCATTGAAACGTATGTTCAGAACTTGCTGGAAGAAATGCAGGCTAATATCTACAAGAAAGCATTGGACTACCGTAACTCCAAGATTACAACAGTAGATACCTACGACGAATTTAAAGAAAAAATCGAAGAAGGCGGATTTATTCTGGCTCATTGGGACGGAACCACTGAAACAGAAGAAAAGATTAAGGAAGAAACCAAAGCAACCATTCGTTGTATTCCGTTCGATTCATTTGTTCCGGGAGACAAAGAACCGGGTAAATGTATGGTAACAGGCAAACCATCTGCTTGCCGCGTGATATTTGCACGTTCTTATTAAATAGAAATCACACATAATTATAAAAAGGATGGAAACGATTCAATCGCTTTCATCCTTTTCTTTTTCCATCCCTATTATATTATTTGTGACCTGTCCTAATAGTTCATAGGACATTCAATAGTTATTTCAAACTCTTTTTTCAATCCATTTCAGTTTTATTTCAGAAATATCCCTTTTCTTTGTAGCTGTAAAAAAGAAAGGAGACAAAGTTATGAAGATATTGATTGTAGAAGACGAACCCTCTTTGAGAGAACTGATTCAATGTTCACTTGAAAAAGAACGTTACGTTGTGGAAACAGCCAGTGACTTTAATTCTGCTCTACGCAAAGTTGAAGACTACGACTATGATTGTATCTTATTGGACATCATGCTACCGGACGGAAGCGGACTTGATCTTCTTGAACGGCTGAAAGCTCTCCATAAACGGGAGAACGTAATTATTATTTCCGCAAAGGACTCCTTGGAAGACAAAGTTTTGGGACTGGAACTGGGAGCAGACGATTATTTGCCAAAACCATTTCATTTGGTTGAACTAAATGCACGGATTAAAAGCGTGATTCGCCGTCATCAGCATGACGGAGAAATTGATATCCGCCAAGGTAATGTACGAATAGAACCGGATAAATATCGTGTATTTGTCAACGATCAAGAGGTGGAGCTAAATAGAAAAGAGTATGACATCCTGTTATATTTTATCAATCGTCCCGGAAGATTAATCAATAAAAACACTTTGGCCGAATCAGTATGGGGAGATCATATTGACCAGGTTGATAATTTTGACTTCATATATGCACAGATTAAGAATCTTCGCAAAAAGCTCAAAGATTCGGGTGCAAATATTGAAATCAAAGCGGTCTATGGGTTTGGGTATAAAATGGTAGTAGAATAAAAAAAGAAAGAGAATATTGTCCATGAAATTAATATATTACATCATTCTTCGTATTACGCTTGCTTTGACCTTCATACTGACGATCTGGGCTATCTTTTTTTATGTTACGATGATTGATGAAGTCAACGATGAAGTGGATGACGCTCTGGAAGATTATTCGGAAACCATCATTATCCGGGCATTGGCAGGAGAGGAGCTACCTTCTAAAACCAACGGCTCCAACAATCAATATTATATGATGGAAGTAAGCAAAGAATATGCAGAAAGCCGGGAGGATATTCAATATAAAGACTCTATGGTATATATTGAAGAAAAAGAAGAAACCGAACCGGCACGTATTCTTACTACTATCTTTAAAGACGATGAAGGACGATACCACGAACTGACAGTATCAACTCCCAGCATTGAAAAAGATGATTTGAGAGATGCCATCCAAGTATGGATTATATTTTTGTATGTAGCTCTGTTATTCTGCATTATTATCATTTCCGTATGGGTGTTCTATCGGAATATGCGACCGCTCTATGTGCTTCTTCATTGGCTGGACGGTTATCAAACAGGAAAAAAGAATAAGCCGTTGAGTAACGAAACCCAAATCACGGAATTCCGAAAATTAAATGAGGCTGCTATTCGTTATGTAGAACGTACGGAGCAGATGTTCGAACAACAAAAACAATTTATCGGAAATGCTTCACATGAGATACAAACTCCACTTACTATCTGCCGTAACCGATTGGAAATGTTGATGGAAGATGATTCGTTATCAGAAAAACAACTGGAAGAGCTGATGAAAACCCACCAGACTTTAGAATACATCACTAAATTAAACAAATCTCTACTATTGCTTACCAAAATTGACAATGGCCAGTTTACGGATACCAAGCAATTGGAACTAAATGGACTTCTCAAACAATATCTGCAAGATTACGAAGAAGTTTACGACTATCGTAACATAGAAGTAACTATCGATGAACAGGACATTTTCAATGTGACAATGAACGAATCTCTGGCTGTTGCTTTACTCACGAATCTCCTAAAAAATGCATTTGTACATAACATTGACGGGGGACATATCCGGATCACTGTTACCAAAAACAGTATTACTTTCCGAAATTCAGGAGTAGAAAATCCGTTGGATAAGGAACATATCTTCGAACGTTTCTATCAAGGAACTAAAAAGGAAGGATCTACAGGTCTGGGACTAGCAATAGCCGATTCTATCTGTCGTTTGCAACACTTGAGTATAAGATATTACTTCGAACAGAAAGAGCACTGCTTCGAGATTTCCAGACAATAATTTTTTATTCAGAAAACACAAAGGACACGGAGTAAAAAGTGAATAACTTGTCGGTAATCATCATCCGATCTATCAGCTGTATTCATTTAACTTATTTCTCTGTGTCCTTTGCGTCTTTTATGGTGAGTTAGTTATCGGGATCGTATTTCTCTCCTCATAAACATGATATAAGAGATAGCGAAACAGATAACTGTTGCTGCAATCAGTCCCGTCAGTTGCGGCCATACGACTAAAAGACTTTGTCCCAACGGGAGCGGACTGGGAATAGCTCCCTGCACCTGTTCCATAGTCAATGGTCCCAAACTCCTAACAGAAGGCATCAATAATGTAGTGGTAGCTTCATTAAACAATTCACTCGGTGCCAAACGCATCAATCCCAAAATAAACTTTTGATAACTGATAATCTGATAAGGCGACGCCATCTGTGACGGGCTTAAACCTTTTGCCACCAAATTAACAATCATGGTATAGAATACGCTAAAGAACAACCAAACAGCCACCGATGCCAATGCAGAAGTCGCTGCCTGACGAAAACGAAGTGAAAACAAAATAGCTAAATTCAGCCAAAATGCTACATAAAAGATACTGGTAATGATGAAGAAAACAATTCGCCAAAACTCTTCTGCTGTAGGAGGAATGCCAATAGCAATCAATCCACAGCCCATTACCAAAAAGCCCAATACAAACAGCATGATACCTATTACAATTAGAGCAGCCACAAACTTCGCGTTAATAATGCAATCACGATGAATAGGCTGGGACAGCATACGGCTCAACGTTCCTTTATTTTGTTCGGAATTGACTGCGTCAAATCCTAAGGCGATTCCTAATAAAGGTCCTAAGAAGTTAATAAACAATACAAAAGAGGGGAGAGTACCATCTGAAACCGTAAACAACTTCAAAAATAAAAACGAGCCGTCCGGATCATTAGGCTTGATAGCTTCACCAATATTTGTGAGTGCTGTATATAGCGATCCCATGCAGGTAAGCGCTATAATACCTATTAATATAATGAACCGCCAACTTTTGACATGGTCGGAAATTTCCTTGTTGACGATCACCCAAAAAGGATGATTGACTTTATTCATGTCTTTCTCCTCCTTCCTCAAAATAATGGTTATAAATATCAGACAATTCCTGTTTCTTGTCTTTCAGTTCTGCCATATCGATCAACGCAAGTAATTGGCCATTACTAAACAAACCAACCCGGTCGCATACTTTCTGTACCTGATCCAAGTGATGGGAAGAGAAAAGTACAGTCAACCCCTCTTCCTTACTCAACCAGCGAATCAGTTCGATAAACTCCTGAACACCTGCCGGGTCAATTCCTGAAGTCGGTTCATCGAGGATAATAATCTCCGGATTTTTAATAAGCACATCAGCCAATCCCAACCGCTGTCTCATACCACGAGAATATTTCCCGGTCTTTTTGGTTAACTGTTCTTCAAGGCCTACCCGCTTCATCAGTTCCATAGCTTTGGTTTTCGCCTCCTTATCAGGAATACCATTTAATCGCGCTGTATAGATCAAGTTCTCCGGTCCTGTCATATCATCATAAAATCCTACATCTTCAGGCAAATAACCTATCCTCCTTTTTACTTCAATAGGATGAGTGGTAGAATTTATTCCACAGATTTCAACTGTTCCCGAAGTAGGCTCCGTCAACCCTAGCATCATTAAGATAGTAGTTGATTTTCCGGCACCATTCGGTCCCAGCAATCCGAAGATTTCCCCTTTCCGGATATTCAGGCGAATATGATCTACAGCAGTGAAATTACCATATTGTTTGGTCAAATCGGTAAGTACGATCACTTGTTCGCCCATCATTTACCTCCTTCCATATTTACGGAACAGATAGTAAACCACACCGATAGTAGCAATGATGATAAGCACACCTACCCATCCCCATATCATCGGAGTTTTTACCGCAATTCTGAACTGCGCGTCGGCATTTACTTCAGGAGTTTTAGCCATGATAGTAGTCACATAGTCCCCGGGCAGTGCTTTTTTAGAAGCTTTCAAAGTAGCCATTACCGTTGATGTCTCTCCAGCTTTTAATGCGTCAACCTTTGAAGGTTCAAAAGTAACTTCCCAGTCTGCAGGTTTATTGGCAGACAACTGAATGTCTTTCAGTAATGAAGAACCAGTGTTTCTTACTTCCAACTCTAATTTCTTCACATCACCAGCTGTGACATCTGTGCTCAATAACCCGCGAGGAGTAGTCAGTTCCATTTGATAAGAACCGGTGACAACGACTTCCAGTTCCAATTCGGCAGAAGTTGTACCTGTAGCAGCACGTACCGGAATTTTATAGCTACCGGCTTCTACATTGGCAGGAGGGGTAATATCTATACTTACATTTTGTGTACTGTTTGCCTCTACTTGTGCAGAAGTGGCTTGTTTGTAGTTCGGTTTAAAAACGACATTCCACCCTCTGGGGGCATTAGCCATCAAAGCATATAGTTGCTGATCGGCGGTCTGATTCTTTAAAGTAGCACTGAAAGTGAAGGTTGATTTCGAATTTCCCTGCATATTGGGCTGGTCAGTAGTAAATTCGGTTTGGTACGTTCCTTTTTGAGCAACCACCACATCCAAGGGAAGTTTAGCGTTTCCGGCATATACCACAAAATGATAATTGCCTTTATTCACTTTTAATGGAACTTCGACTTTTAAATTAAAAGTCTTTTTCTCTTTGGGAAGTACCGACAACTGGCTAAGGCTCCAGCCACCGGATTTCATTTCGTGTTTCCAACTGGAGGACAATCCGCTAACAGAAAGATTCGCATTCGTCAATTGGTCCGTGTTGTTAATAAGATCAATACTGTAATCAATTGACGCTCCGGGCGATACGGAGATTTTTGTGTAAGGTGTGTACAGAATCACGCTTTTCGGTATTGAATCATTGGCGTGCGTGTAACTCATGGGAATAACTCCCAATAGAATAGCGAATAATAAAAAATAATTTGTTCTCATAGTCATAAAAAAGTTCTTATGGTTATTTAATATGAATATCGTCAAATTCGTGTGTGCAAAAATAAACGATGTGTATATTAGTAGTTTTAAAAGAATCCTAAAGAATCTAATATCAAGAAGAAATTATATGACGCTATCGCTATAGGACAATGACGGTATCCTTATATAAATAGTGACGCTATGTTAACAGGATAGCGTCACTATATTTTTGTGAGATTTTTTTCGATAATTCTCAAAATTCCCAAATCTTTTCAGATTCTCCTTTCATCTTTGCAATGTGAAATTAATAATAGTAGTAAAAACCAATATTTAAAAAACAACGATTATGAAAAAGTTAGTATTCTTATTAGTATGTCTTTTTACTTTGCAAACAGTAGCTCGTGCAGATGACGACAAACCTATTCAGGTAACTCAAATGCCACAACAAGCACAGCAGTTTATCAAGCAGCATTTTGCCAACAGCAAAGTAGCATTAGCCAAAATGGAAAGTGATTTCTTTTATAAAAGTTATGAAGTGATTTTCACTAATGGCGATAAAGTAGAATTTGATAACAAAGGAAACTGGGAAGAAGTAAATTGCAAATATAGTGCGGTACCTGCAGCTATTATCCCTGCAACAATTCAAAAATATGTAACGACCAATTATCCCGATGCTAAAATCCTGAAAATAGAGAGGGATAAAAAAGATTATGAAGTAAAACTGTCCAACCGTACGGAATTGAAATTCGACTTGAAATTTAATTTGATTGATATTGATTAATTAAACCTTTTAAAACAGACTGATAATGAAACTAAAAAAATTTGCTTTTTTACTGGCACTAAGTGCTATATGGAGTTTACAAAGTTGTGACAATAATGATGACGAATCACTGAACGTACCTGTAGAGTTACAGAATGCCTTATCATCCAAATACCCGAATGTAACGAATGTAAAATGGGAAAGTAAGGCCGGATATTATGTCGCTGATTTCTATGACCAGTATGAAATATCTGCCTGGTTTACACAGGACGGAATATGGAAAATGACTGAAACGGATATTCCTCTCTCTGCATTGCCCCAAGAAATACAGGCCTCTTTTGAAAACAGCGAATATTATCTTACTTGGAAAGTAGATGATGTAGATAAATTAGAACGGGATGGTTTTGAAATTATTTATGTAATCGAAGTGGAAAAACAAAATCAAGAGGTGGATTTGCACTATTCTGCCAATGGAACATTGATAAAGAGTATTGTTGACACAGATAATGATGAAGATGAATATCTCCCTGTTCAACTGACAGAGGCCATAAAGAATTTCATTTATAAAAACTATTCAAATGCTCTTATCATGGAAGTAGATATAGAAAACGACCGAAATGATAAGTATTACGGATATACGGAAGTGGACATCATTCATAACAGAATCCATAAAGAAATATTATTCGATTCGAACGGAAACTGGTATTCGACTTCATGGGAAGTGCATAAAAATGAACTTCCGGAGACTGTTAGGAATGTTATCGAAAAGCAATATAAAGAATATAATTTGGATGACGCAGAGTATATCGAAAAAGCTAATGACACAAAATATTATCGCATTGATTTAGAATTAGGAGAGACTGATCTTACAGTAAATATAGATAGTGATGGAAATGTCATTCCATAAATGAAAAGGTTATCCGGTAAATAAAATAAGCGATGATAAAGCCTATATAGGGATATTCCTGAAATAGGAAAATTTAAGGCAACTAATTCATTGCGAATTAGTTGCCTTTTTTGTATCTTTAAGCATTCCTCCCAAAAAACGGTTTGACGGCCAAAACGGGGGTAATCTAAAATAAAAACACATGG